>LNFM01002790.1_pt1 | contig 35915 bp, 22 predicted proteins | sample 596031 | NCBI WGS metagenome assembly LNFM01 (sample SAMN04254537, study PRJNA301005) | activated carbon metagenome | isolation source: dual media filters at the Ann Arbor, Michigan drinking water treatment plant | place: USA: Ann Arbor | reverse complement strand
GTTGTTCAGCTGATTCTGGGCGGCCAGGCTCACCTCCTGGCTCGAGTTCACCGTCAGCGAAGCGGCGTTGGCGCCCATGAATTCGACGCGGATCGGGTAATCGGCCTTGACCGAATTCGAGGTGATGGTCGTGCTGCCGGTGACCTGCTCCCATATCGAGGTGTAACGGGAGGCGATGCACAGCGTCCACCAGTTGCAATCGTTCCACTCGTCAAGCTTGGTGTAGACCGAACTGGTGGTGCGCGTAGTCGAGGTCTGTTTGGTCGCCTGGGTGCTGGTGGCCCCGGTCGGGTCGCCGACCAACCGGTTCGCATGGGCCGTGGTCAGGCCTGCAGGCTTGACATACGACAGGAAGGTACCGTTGGGCAGCGGGTAGTTCGACAGCACGTTCGGGCCGCTGGTCAGCGTGCGGCTGACGTTGTCGGGCGGCAGGGAGAGCGACGAAGTGCCGAAGAAGCTGGCACCGCTGAACTTCCACTGGTACTTGGTGGAGGTGTCCGTGCCGTTGGTGTAGATGTAGCGCAGACCCGCCTGCGGGTCGTAGGTGCCCAGGCGCACCGTCTGCGTCGTGACGCGAGACGGGGAGTTCTGGATCGCCGACGAGTTCTGGATGTCCGTCAGGCTGAGGTTCGACGTGCTGGCAAGCGGGCCGGTGTACTCGCCCGGGTTGAAGCTGCCATCGTCATTCCAGAAGCCGGTCTGTCTGACGGTGATCGCGTCCTGATCACGCGTGATGACGGTGCGGATCGTTGGCGCGATCGCAACCTGCTTGTAGCTGGTGGTCGACCCGTCTTCGAGCACGCGCTGGCCTGTCGCCGGGTCGATGTAGTCGATGGTGTCGACGTACTGGACGTCGGTGATGTCGATCGTGCCGACGACGCCGCGGCCCGGATTCGTCGGGTCCGGGTCGGCGCCGGTGTCGATGGTCTTCAGCACTACTTTCGCGCTGCTGAGGTTGTTGATGGCCACCTGCCCGAAGCCATCGAGCACCGCCAGCTTGCCGGACCCGCCGGTCGTGCCGTTCGCCGTGTTGATGATCTGACCAAACAGCGTGATGTTGCCGCCATGCACCTTGGCGGTCGAGGTCATCGTGATGGTGTTCGTCAGCGGGTCGTAGGTGGCGCCGATGATCGAGGCATCGCCGCTCGGGTTGTACAGGTCGACCGTCAGGCCTTCCAGGTCGGCCTGCGCCTTGTCAATGACGGTGGTCTTGTCCGCCTTCAGGAACATCAGGTCGGCATCCAGCGGTATGTCGAGGCGGTAGTTGACGATGCCGCTCTGCACCGTTCCGTTGATGTTCAGATAGCGCGCGCTGATGAACACATTGCCATTGGCCACGATGCCCGCGCCCGGCGCTTTGCCGTTGTTGGGTGCCAACACGCCCCCGCCTCCCTGAATGTTGGCGTTGGGCTCGCCCGCCACCGAGTTGAAGCCATTGACATAGCTCTGCACGAAGTCGCCGTTCTTCGCCAGGATCGCCACGCTGCCGGCGGTGATGCTGCCGTCGACGTAGATGTCACCCGCATCGCTGCTGACGCTGACTAACCCGTTCGGGTTCGAGATGAGCTTGCTCGGCTCGCCCAGGGTGTCGCGGTAGGCGATGGTGATGTCAGGCGCGGCCGCCGGGATGCGTCGATTCACATCTGGCGAGGCGGGGTCGTAGGCGCCCGGGTCGTAGGTGCTGACAATGCGGATCTCGGGTTCTCCCTGCAGCCCGTTGGCACCGACCACCCCGTTCTCGCGCGACATGATCGTTGGCACCGAGCCCAGGTAGTTTGGATTGAAGCGCTGTACATCGGTGGTGTTGTTGACGAGGAACCCATTCAAGCGCACGTTGCCGCCGGTCGAGTCCACCGTCAGGTTGCCGATCTTCATCGAGGCCGGCGAGTTGTTCCGGATCCAGATCTTGCCGTCACCCGGCGCTTCCAGCGAGCCAGTGCCCGCCAGCACGTCACCGCGAACATTGACGTTGCCCAGATTGACGCTGATGTCCGGGAAGGTCAGCACCTTCTGCGAGCCCGCAACCGCCGGCGTGTTGTCCGCCGCCGCAACGGTGGCGACACTGCCCGCGATCGCGGTCGCCGCAGTGGCCACCAGCGCGGCCTGGGTCGACACGACATTGGCAGCGGTATCGGTGGAGGCGGCGTTGAACTGCAGCAGTTGGCCGGTCGTCGGGCTGTTGGCGGTGACCATGCTGGCGACGGTGCTCACCTTCGCCGTGTCGACATTGCCGCTGCTGGCGGTATCGCGCCAAGCGGCCGACAGCGCTTGCTGTGCAGTCGATGCCTGCGAGAACTGCGTGAAGATGTTCGCAGCCGACGACACGATGCTCGCGTTGGCCGTCTTGATGCTGTCCATCTGGCCCGACAGTGCGGCGATGCTGGTCGGCAGGTCGCCCGTGGCGCCCGTGCGGCGCAGCGCCAGCAGGCTGATGTTGTCCATCGTCTGCTGAACGGCGCCCAGGTACCCGCTGCCACTGACGACACGCAGCTTGCCGTCGTCCGAGACCGATTGCGTCAGCGATCCCAGCGGCCCGATCAGCGGGTTCAGGCACGCGCCTGCTGTGGCGTCGCAGGCATAGGCGTAGTTGCCGATGTCGGCGGTGCTGGCGCGCAGCGTGGTGTAGCTGGTCGCGGCGCTGCTGCGGTTGCTGGTGAGGCCTGCATAGGTCGTGTTGGCCGGCAGATTGGCCGTGGTCGGCGCATTCTTCATCGCCACCAGGTTGGTGTTGATCGTCGTGTTGTTGGCGTCGATCGTCGTGTACGCATCGATCAGGCTGCCGACCGCACCGCTCTGCTCGGCGCTGGTGGCACCGGTGATGTCGCCGGTGATCAGCGTCTGGTGGTTGGCCAGCGCGGTGTCGACAGCACCGGTTGCGGCGACGGCTGCGCTGCCCTGGTTGGTCAGCGCCTCGGTGTTTTGGCCGATGCCTTGCGAGCCCAGCTTCTTGGTCAGGAAGTTGATCTCGGCCTGGTAGGCCGTACGAGACACCGGATCAGCTGCGTACTTGGCCAGCAGGCCCTGCAAAAGCGACAGGCGCTCAAGCAGCTTCGAATTGGGTGCGGCGTTGGAAACCTGGATCTGGCCTGCCGACAGTTGTCCAGGCGACAGGTGCCCGATGTACGGATTGCTCAGACTGCTGTTCAGCGGATTGGCGGCCAGCCCGGGGTACTGCGTGCTGTTGACCTGCGAATAGGCCAGATCCCAGACGACCGAGCCATCGGGGTTGGTCGAGACGATCACCGGATCGATCTGCGTCGCCGACTGCCGCAACAGGCCGGAGAGCACGCGGCCATTGGCGTTGACACGGGCCACGCCGCCCGGCGTCGGCGCAATGCCGCCGGTGATGTCCAGTGAGGCATCGATGCCGACCGCCTTCGCAATGGCACCCGCGGCTTCTCGGTACAGGTCCTTGCCGACACCCACTGCGCTCACCCGGATGTTGCCGCGATTGGCGGCGAGGCCGATGTCGCCGGCGGCCAGCAGATTGCTGTTCGCGCTCAGGTTCAGCGTCGAGTTCTGCATCACGCGGGTCTGTGCGTCAGGCGTCGAATTGATCGGCACTGCCGTCTTGTTCCACAGGTTCACTGCGGTGTGGGCAAGGATCGAACTCGCCTGGCGGGCGGAGTTTTCACCGGCAGCCACATTGACCTTGCCGAGCGCCGGGTCCGCAGCCAGCAGCAGCGCGCCATCACCCACGGAGGTGGTGCTGGTGCCGAAGTAGTTGACGTAGGCCTTGCCCGAAGGCGCGCCGGCCAGGCCGTAGGCGTTGGCCACCGCACGCACATCGAACTTCGCGTCGGTGCGGCTGCCAATGTCGATGTTGCCGGCATCGCTGGTGATGGTCGAGTCCTCGCCCAGCGAGACGATGGCGTTGACCTTCGGAAGCGTGCCGTCGGCCGGGTCGCCAGCCGAGCCGGCATTGATGATCGAGTTGGATTCGGCCAGCGCGATCGCGCCCCCCGAGTCCAGCTTGGTCTTGTCGTACGACACCATGATGTTGTTGGCGTCGAGACTGAACCCGTTGCTGCCGCTGAGCATCAGCACGTGGAACAGCGAGTTGTCACCGGTGCTGACGTTGGTGCGCTGATCGATCGTGGTGACGGTCCTGCCGGCCGGCAGGTTCAGCAGACCGCCGGAGCCGGAATTCACGTTCCAGGCAGCACCGTCGGCCACGCCGATGGTGTTGACGTCGGAGTTCTGGCCCCACCAGTACTTGTGGGTCGCGTTGGTCGCGGCCAGCGCGATCCGGCCTGCAGTCACGCTCGCGCCGTCACCCACATCGACGTTGACGCGGCTGGAAACCGCATGGTTGTTGCTCGCACCGCTCGCGCCGGCCAGCGAGGCCTGCGTGCTGTCGACCTTGCCGTTGTAGACGGTGTCGTGGTTGGCCGTGACTGCAAGACTGCCCGCGGCGATGCCACAGGTGGCCGAGGGCGCACCGCAGGTCGACGCGCCGATTGCAGCGCGGGTGTCGCTGGTCTCGACGGTGTTGGCCGTGGCCGCCGAGCCGGCAATCACGCCCCCGCTGCCCGAGACCGACTGGGCGATGTTGGTGTCGGTGCCTTGCGCGGTGATACGGGTCTGGCCGGTGGTGCCGCCGACCACGGCGACGTTGTCGCCGAAGTTCGCGAGGGTGCGGGAATTCGAGCGTGCATAGGCATCGTTCGAGCCGATCGCCGCGATGCCGAAGGCCAGGCCGCTGGAAGTGGCGTCCTGGCGGCTGTTGTTTGTCGCGGTCACGTCGAGAGTGCCTGGCACCGTCAACAAGCTGCCATTACCGACGCTGGCGGTGACCGGTGCCGCGTTGGCGCTGCTGCCGTAATCGGCTTCCGCGCTGGTGCCGACCGCGCCCAGCAACAAGCCACCCGAGGTACCGTAGGCACTCGCGCGCACAGTGGTGTCCTGCGCCTCGCTGCGAGCCAGCACGCGAGAGTCGAGCGAGTTGTCGAAGGCGTAGACGAAATCGGGCAGCTCATGGGTCGCCGACACAGTGAGGTTGTCAGCCGTCAGCACCGTGCCTGCGCCAAGGTAGGCGCTGATCAAGGGTGAGGACTTGGCCTGGGCCATCGACGCCCCGATGCTGAGCCCACCGCTGACGGTAAAGCCCAGCGCATCGGCACTGGCACCTGCGGCGCCCAACGCCTGCACGAGGGCGTTGCCGGTCAGATTGACCGTGCCCCCATCGACATAGGCGCTGACTTGCGGCGCTGCGGTGGCCGTGGCTTTCGATCCGGTGGCTGCCAAGGCAATGCCACCGGCGGCAGCCAAGGTGCTGCTGGTCGCCTTGACCCGCGAGTCGGCCGACACCTCAAGGTCGCCGACCACGTCACCGCTGCCAGAGCCGATGAAGGTACCGCTGTCGATATGGGCGGACGTCAAGCCACCGATCTGGCTGGTCGCAATGGAGGCGCCGCCAGCGAGCGCGCCGATGCTGGCACCAATGGCCTGTGCGTCGAGCGTGCGCACGTCCTTGGCCTCGACTGTGACACGGTCGGCGCGGTGCACCTTGGCGCCTGCGCCGATGGTGGCGGTGGTGGAGCTGGCGTTGTCGGTCAATCCTGCCCACGCGGCGTTGACCGCAACGATGCCACCAGCGCCGGCGAAGGCCAGGCCGTTGGCGGTTTCGGTGACCGAGGCACGCACCAGCACGTCACCGTCGGCAGTGATCTCGGCACTGGAACCGATCGATGCCTGGTTGTTGAGGGTGAAGTTCGCAATGCCGATGCCCGCGCCCAGGCCCAGCGCACCGACCGCCGCAGCTCCTGTGGTCGAGTCATAGGTCAACGTGCCACGGGCGTTGACGGCCACGTCACCGCCGCTGACCACGATGGCCCCGGTGCCGATCGACGCCGAGTTGCCCGCCGCGGGTGCACCGGAGGTGGCCGCGCCGGTCGAGACCGACGCCCGCATCGTCTGCGCCTTGGCGCTGATTGATTTGACGTTGTCGTTGTCCGATTCCTTGAGCAGGTCATCGACCGCACTGCCCTTGGCCTCGTTGTCCGCCTGATCCTTGACGTTGCCGTCGTCGGTACTGAGCTGGCTTTGCGCGTCGGCGCCCAGCTTGTCGCCGACCGAGTACACCGAGACGCCTGCCGCCACTGCGGCGATACCTCCCGAGGCGCTGACAACGACGGTGTCGAGGTCAGTGTTGGACAGCGCATTGACCGTCACGTCGTTGAGCGCATGCACCTGCGCACGGTCGCCGATACCCGCATGGGTGTTGTTCTTGGCGGTGAACACGTCGACACCACCTGAGAGACCGACCGCACCGACCCCCACCGAGCCAGTGAAGGCCAGCGATTTGAGCTGATTGCGTGCCGTGACGTTGACATCCTGGTCTGTCGAGGCACCGGCATTGGTCAGGTTGATCTTCGCGTCATTGCCGATCACCGCCTGCGTGCTGGAATCGACCAGCGTCACGGTGACCGCACCCGATACCCCCGCGTACAGACCGCCGGCGCCGCTGGCCGACACCATGAACAGGTCTTCCTTGGAAGTCGCCTGAACCTGCAACCCCTTCATCGGGGCGGTGTTGGTTTCGGAAACCGCATTCGGCAGATAGCCAGTGAAGGTGCCTCCGCCGCCGAGCGCGTTGACGGTGACCTCGTTGCCGATGCTCGCCTGCGTGTCCTTGGTGATCGTGTTGACACCCACCGCCATGCCGAAACCAGCCGCGCCAAAGCCAGCGGCTGCCGCGCCAGCGATCATGTTGGTTTCGGTGTCGTTGCCAGCCACCACGCGGGCGTTGCCGCCCGCATCCACGCGGGTGGTCGCACCGGTGCCGCCGACGATGGTGGCGTAGGTTTTGTCGTTGAGCGAGATGACGCCCACCGAGCCGGCCACCGCCACCGTGCCGGCTGCCGCCAGGCCAGCGCCCATTTCCAGGTACTGCGCCTGCCCGTGAGCCAGCACCTCGACATCGCGCGCAGCCTTGACCTGTGCGTTCTTGCCGATGGTCGCCTTGACCGTGTTGTCGGCCACGATCACATCGGCGGCAGCGCCCACCGCGGCAGCCCCGGCTCCGGCCGCTGCGCCCGCCAGCCCGAGATGGAATTGGTCGCTGCCTGCGGCCACGCGCACTGACTGGCCGGCATTCGCCGGCGTGCCGTTCTGGTTGATGCGAGCCGACTCGCCGATCTCGGCTTCAGTGGCCGTGGTCAGCGTGGCGACATTCCCACCGATCGTGACCGCCACGGCGCCGCCGGCCGCGCCGGTGACCGAGAAGGAATTGAGCTTGTCGCGGTTCGTCGCGGTCACGGCCAGACCGCGCATCAGCGTGGTCGTGGGCGTGGCCGTGCGAGTGTTGGTGACGCCCTGGAAGGCGTTGCGGTCACCGATGGCATCGCTCTGTCCGCTGGAGATCGCGTCGCCCTGGGCATCTTCAGGGGCGAGCGTGCTCTTGACCCGGCCGTTGCCGCTGATCGCGCCACCGAAGTCGACCGCGATGTCGCCGGTCGCGGCCTGGATTCCCGTGGCGCCGTTACCCAGCACCTCCACATCGGCGCTGTCGCCGATCGACGCGCGGGTGGTCTTGTCGAACACCGTGACGCCGGCAGCCGCGCCAATCGCGCCGGAGCCGCCCGCCGAGGCGCTGCCGGAGATGAGGTCCATGACGCTCTGGTCGTCGGCAGATATCAGCGCATTGCCGCGCACACGCAGCTTGGCGTTGTTGTCGACATAAGCCAGCGTGGTGCCGGTCAGCGAATAGACCGACACCGACCCTGCGGCACCAGCCGAACCGCCGATGCCCAGACCGATCGCAATCGAGCGGAAGTCTTCGCTTGCGGCCGACTGCACCAGCAGGTTGCCGGCGGTCTCGGCCCACGCACCTTCGCCCACGTAGGCCTGGGTCGACTTGGTGATCACCGCCACATCGACAGACGCGCCGACGCCCACGCTGCCCCCTGCCGCTGCGCCGGCCACCACGTCGAACAGCGTGGTCGTGTCCTGTGCCGACAGGCTCGCGCTCTGGCTGACCAGCGAGGCCGCCTTGTTCAACTCGGCACCCTCGCCGAGGTAGGCGCGGGTGTCGGTGTTGATCACGTTGACCACGGCCGCGCCGCCTACGCTGACCGAGCCGCTGGCCGCCCCTGCGATCGCGAAGGTGGTCAGGTCCTGGCTGGCGGTCGCGCTGAGCGTGGTCGCCCCCGCGGCGTTGACCTTGGCGTTGTCGCCGATGTAGGCGCGGGTGACGAACTGGTGGCTGGCATCGGTGCCCACGGTGTTGACCGCCCCGACCACGCCGACCGCCACGCTGCCACTGACCGCCAGACCGCTGGCCACGTTCAGGCCTTTGACGGTGTTGGTGGCGCTGGCGCCGAACGCACCGCTGGAATTCAACACGGTCGTGCTCGACGGCGCGACAAAGGCTTCAGAGGTGTTGTTCAGGGTGATGACACTGGCCACGCCACTGACCGCCACATTGCCCGCGACACCGCCGGCGACGCCGATGACCTCGATGTCCTGCTGGTTGCTGGACGTGAGCTGGATGCCGCCCGAGGCCGTGACCTGCACGCCCGAGTCGATGTGGCTGCGCGTCACGTTGGTGCTGGCGACAACGGCGCTGGACACACCGACCCCGACGCGGCCACCCACCGACAGGCTGCCGGCGAGCGAGCGCGCCACGGTGTCGTTGTCGGCGGTCAGCGCGATGGTGCCGCTTCCCGTGGAGACCTGGCTGCCGGTGCCGATCGACGCGTCGGTCGCATCGGTAAACACATTCACCGCAAACGATCCAGCCACCGCCACCTTGTCGCCGGCCGCACCGGCAGCCGCCTCGGTGTAGTAATTGCCCCCGCCGAGCAGTTGGCCCGAGGTGAACTGGTTGCCGAGTGACTTCAGCTCGTTCTTCGCGCTGTCCTTGTCGGTCATGTTGCCGAGGTTGCTCAGGTCCAGCGAGAACGGCGTCGGGCTGAACTTGTGGTTCAACGCCTGAATGGTCAGGCTGCTCGCGGTGACGTCGCTGCCAGCACCGAGCCGAGCGGTGTAGGCGTTGTCGGAGATGACCGTGGCCACGGATGCCCCGACCCCCACGCTGCCGAAAGCGCCAGCCCAAGCCTTGGCCGACAGCGTGGCGGTGTTCTCGGCGTTGATGTTGATCGCATCGGACGCATCGATCAGGCTGTTGTCGCCGATGGTCGCGCTGGTGGTGCCCTTCGAGTACGCGACCGCAAACGCACCCGCCACGCCGACCTTGTTGCCACCCGCACCGGCAATGCCTTCGGCCGTCAGCTTTTGGGCATACGCCGCATCGGTGTTCTGCTCCGAGATCGCCTGCACCGTCAGGTCGCCCGATTGCACGACGTGGGTGCTGTTGGCCAGGCTGGCGGTGGTGCTGCCCTTGCTGATGACGAGGCCGACACCGATGCCGACACCCACCTTCGAATTCGGATCGACCGCATCGCCGGCGCCGCCTGCGCTGAAGTTGGACTCGCTGCTGGCAGCGATGTTCATGGCCTCGCCGACACCCGACTGGATCGTGCGCCCGCCGGTCACTGCCGCATTGACGTTGTCGGTGATCGCCACGACGCCGACGGCCGCGGCGATATTGACCTTCCCGCCGCCCTGCGTGCCCTGGTTGGTCTGCGAGTCCTGGTTGTTCTTCAGCGTGCTCGAACTGGCGGACTTGTCGGCCTGCTGCTGGTTCTGACTGTAGGTGTCGTCGGACTGCGAACCGCCGGCGCTGGCGGTGGCAGAGGCGTCGTAGAAACGCGTCGAGCCGGCCGAGAGGTCGAAGGTGCCGCCCGCGGCCAGGTTGCGATCGATGGTCGCGCTGGTGCTGCTGGAACTCGTGATCACGCCGACCGAGGCGCCAACCGACACACTGCCCGACTTGGCGGTGCCAACGGTCGTGGCGGTGTGCTGGCCACTGCTGGTCGCGCCGACGCTGACGTTGCCGCTTGCGCCGATGTCGGAACCGGCGGCAATCGATGCCTCCGTCGACTGGTTCAGCGTGGTCACGGCCACTGCGGCGTCGAAGGCGAGCTTGCCGCCAGCGGCACCGGCAGTGGCTTCGGCTTCGGAGTCTCCGGTGCTGCTGGCCGTCAATGTGAGACTGCTGGCATTGCTGATGCCCGCGTTCGCGCCGATCTGCGCCTGCGATGCCGCGGTGATGAGGTTCAAGGCCACGGACACGCCGATGCCGACCTTGCCTCCCGTCGCACCGCCGTCCGTCGTCGGCGTGGCCGACGCAGTGATCTTCGAAATGTCCTCGGCGGAGAGAAAGACTGCACCACCGGCATCGACGCCAGCACCGCTCTTGATCAGCGCTTTGCTGGAGGTGTCGGCCAGGTTCAGCGCCAGGGAGGCCGCGATGCCGACATTGCTCGCACCTGCGCCCGACTTCGCTTCGGCCTCAATGGTGTTGGTCGTGTCACCGCCCACATCGGTCATCGCCGATTCAATCGTCACCCCATGCGCGGTGATCTGCGCGTTGCTGCCGATCGAGGCCTCGTTGTGCGAGTCGACCTTGTTCACCGACACGGCCGCGCCGATGCCGATCTTGGCGGTGCTGCCCACGGTGCTGCCGTCCGAGCTGGCGCTGCTGTCGGTGTTGCCGCTGGCGCTGACCGTCAGAGAACCAGCGGTCTTGACGGTGACGCCGTCGGCGACGCTGGCAGTCGCCTGCGCGCTGACGATGTTGACGGCGACGGCGGCGGCCACGGCCACCTTGCCTTCGTCGGAACTGGCCGAGGTCTTGTTGCCATCGGCGTTGTCGGTGGCGGTCTGCTGATCGCTGCTGCCGACGCCGCTGCGAGTCTGGTTCTTCTTGCCGAAATCGGTCTGGTTGCTGACCTTGTCGTCGACCGACGCGTCTTCCTTTTTCTGGCCCGTGGTCGAGTCGGTCTCGCCCGCTTCCTCTTCGGACTTGCCACCGACCGCGCTCGCGGTCGCGGTGTTCGTCGATGCGCTGCTGGCATGTGCCGAAACGCTGACCGCTCCGGTGGCGGTGTCGATGCTGCGCTCGATGCCGGCGCTGGCCACGTCGTTCAACAGCACGATGCCCACGGCTGCGCCGACCGCCGCCTTCTCACCCTGCGCACTGCCCTTGGCGCTGGTGGTGGTGCTGCTGGTGTGGTCCACCAACAGCGTCACCGCGCCGGGGTTGACCAGGGTCGAGCCCGTGCCCAATCGGGCGGTGGTGGTGTTGTTGACGATGGCCAGTGCCACCGCCGGCGTGATGGCGATACCGCCACTGGCACCCGCCTCGACTTCGGTGTTGACCGCGTAGTCGCCGCTGGCCTCGATGTGGAGCGCGCCCAGATTGGTCAGCTTCGCGGTGTTCTGCACCTCGGCGATGGAGCGGTTGGCAACGATGTTGACCGCCACCGACGCGCCGATGCCCACCTTGCTGCCGCTCGCGCCGCCTTCGGCGGGCAGGGCTTCTCCGCTGACGCTCGAACGCGCATCGGCGCTGAGGTGGATCGCACCGGTGTCGCCCGGCACGATGGTGACGTCGGCATCCGGACGGATTTGCGCCAGGCTTTCGGTGTCGATCAGGTTCAGCGCCAGCGAGCCGGCAATGCCGACCTTGCCGGAACCGGCGCCAGCGGTCGCGCTGGCGAGGTACTGGTCGGTGCGCGCAGGCGCGGGGCTGGTGCTGCTGTTCAGATCGGACTTCAGTGCCGACAGCGTGACCGAACCGGCATGCACCTCGATGCCATCGGGACCAGCGCCGTCGCCCAGCAGGGCCTGGTTGCTCGACTTCACCAGGTTGATCGACACCGCCGCACCGATGCCCACTGCCGCATCGCCGACGGTCGCGCCGTTGGTCGTGACCTGGCCGTCGGTATTGTTGGCCGTGCTGAGCGTCAGGCCCTTGCCGGCACTGATGCTGAGCGCATCCGGCAGCACCGCCTGTGTCTTGTGGGTCGAAATGTTGACGCCCACCGCAGCCGCGACGGCGACCTTGCCCTCGCTGGTCGAAGCCGAGGGCTTGCTGTCGTCGGACACATCGCCGCTGGTGGCAGCCTTCTGGTCGCTGTCGCCAACGTCGGCAGCTTCCTGGTTGTCGGTGCCCAACTTCAGCAGACCGCTCAGCTTGTCGTCGACGCTGTCGTCTTCCTTTTTCTTGCCCGTGCTGCTGTCGGTCGCACCCGCGTCATCGCTGGTCTTGCCACCCGCGGCACTGGCCGTGGCTTCCACCGTGCCCAGCGAAGCGCCCGAGGCCGACAGCGTCACGTTGCCTGCGCCGTCGATGTCGCGGCGGCTCGTAGCGAGAACCGTGTCGTTGACGACTGCGACCGCGACCGCAGCGCCCACCGCTGCGGTGCCGCCGGTGGCGCTGCCGCTCGCCGTGGTCGTTTCGGAAGCGGTTTGCCGCGCGGTCAGCGTGATGTCGCCACTCGAGCCGTTGACCACTTGCGTGGTGATCGCTGCACCGGCGCCGAAATCGGCCGTGGTGCTGTTATTGACCACCGCCACCGCCGCGCTAGGCGTGATGGCAATGCCGCCCGCAGAGCCCGCCGTGGCCGCAGTGTTGACCTCATGGTCGCCGGTGGCGTCGAGTGCGATGCTGCCCGCACCGCTCACGCTGGCACCGTTGGCGATTTCAGCCAGGCTGCGATTGGCCACCACGTTGACCGCGACCGATGCCCCGATGCCCACCTTGCCGCCCGCCGTCGGGCTGGTCGGCAGAACGGCCACGTCGCTGATCGACGATTCATGGGCCTGCAGCGACAGCGGCGCCGCCCCGTTGGCATTGAAGGCCACCGCGACCCCCGGCTGCAGCAGTGCCTGGGCCTGCAGATCGACCGCATTGACGCCAAGAGCGCCGGCCACGCCGACGCTTTTGGCGCCCGCGCCGGAGGCCACGGTGGTGATGAACTGGTTCTTCAGCGGCGAGGCACCATTCGGTGCCATGTCGGCCTGCACCTGCAGACTGCGCACACCCTGGCTCTGGCCGAGGCTCTGGCCGACGAGGGCCTGATTCGAACCCTTGCCCAGGTTGATGCCCACGGCCACGCCCACACCGAAGTTGCCGCCGGTGGCACTCGCATTCGCATCGACGGTGGCCACATTGGTCGACAGCGATTGCACCGTCACATCGCCAGTCGCGTTGAGCGATCCCGGCGCCACGGTCCCACTGTTGGCGCCCAGCTGCGCGCGGGTCGAACCGACCCAGTCGCTCACCGCAACGGCGCCAGCGACCTTGACGCCACCTTCCGAGGTCTTGGCCTGATCACCGTACTCGGCCAGCGCCTGAGCGGCACGGCCCGACCCCGCGGCGTCTTCCTGAGCGCCCTTGGCGGTGGATTTCGCCGTGACCGCCGCGTTGTTCACCGAAGTGGCCGACAGGTTCAATGCGCCGCCACTGCTCACCTGCGCCCCGCGGTCGACAACGGCTTCGGTGGTCGTGCGCAGCTTCGACACTGCAGCCGTTGCGCCGGCTGCGACACTGCCTGCCGCCGACGCATTCGCAGTCGCCGTGGTGTCGACCAAGTTGATCGCGGTCATCGACAGTGACCCGGCCGTGGTGATGCTGGAGACGCTCGAGGGCGTATCGCCCGTAGCCGTTCCCACGCGCACACCCGCCGTGCTCGCCACGTCGGTGACCGCCACCATCGCGTCGCCGTTCAGGTTGGCCAGCGCCGAACCCGGTGTGGCAACGGCGCTCGTGACGGACTGCGCGCCGATCTGCACGTTGCCGGTGGCAGGTCCGGAGGTGATGGTGGTCGAGATCGCCGCACCGTTGTGCACGTCGACGTTGGCGACCGAGTTGGAGCGGAGCACTGCCACCGAGGTGGGCACGGTGCTGTAGGTCGAGGTGTTGACCTCGGAGATCGCGTTGATGGCGATGCTGCCGTTTTCGGAGGCCAGGCGGCCGCCATTGACATCGACCTTCGCCGACGCCTGAGCCTGGCGCGTGCCCAGCGTGGTGAGCAGCGTCGCGTCGCTGAGGGCAGAGCTCGCTGTGACAGCGAGGTCACGTCCGGCGATGTCAGCGCCCGTCAGGTTGACCTGAACGGCGCCACCCGTCGCCGACGCGGCACTGATCTCCACGGTGTTGGCGCCGAGCGCACCAGCCACTTCGACCGTGCTGCCCGCCGCGATCATGATCTTGCCGTCGCGCTCGACGATGCCGGCGCCGCGCACCAGCCCATTGGCATTGACCACGTCGGTGAAGTCGGGGGCCGTGCCGTTGAAGTTCGCGCCTGCAGAGATCAGACCACTCGACCCGACGTTGACCGCGCCAGCGCGCAAATCGGTGCCGTCGATCAGGTTGATGTGGCCGTAGATCGAGATCACGCCATCGGGGTTGATCGGCGCGGTGCCGTTGGCCAGCTGAGCCGCCGCACTGCTGTTGGGGTTGCCGCCGCTGAAGAAGCTGCTGATGAAGTTGGGCGTCGGCGTCGAGACAAAGAGGCTGCCGGTGTTGATGATGCCATTCGCGCCGACGATGAAGCCTTGCGAGCTCGCGAAGTAGACCCGGCCGCCAATGCCGCCGTTCTTGATCGAATTGACAACGCCGTCGATCGAGACTTGAGAACTGACGATGTTGACAAGCGTCGTGGCCCCGTTGGGCAGCACCAGGTTCGCGGTCGTGCCCTGCCCTACCTGGAAGGACGAGAACGAGTTGAAGCCGCTCGAGCCCGACACGGTGGACGTCGTGACCGTGGACACATTGCCCACCTTGCCCACCACCGTCTGCGTACGGCCATCGATCACGATGCCCTGCGCCCGCACCTGCGGCGTGAAGGCCGCCTGAATCATCATCGCCACCGCCGTCAGGCTGAGCTGATGCAGGCGCTGCGGGGTCCGGAAACTGGAATGACGGGAAGCGTTCAGCGGTTTGACGGGGGAGCGAGCGGCAGAGAGATCACGATTCATTGGCTCACCCCATCCATTCGAGTTACATCTTGTTTCTGACGCTGAAGAAATGTACTGGGACTTCAACCGATCGACGATGAGTTTCTTGGCCTATGTGCCACCGTGAATCGGGGGGAGTCGATGGCGATAGCTCTGAGAACGGATGCGCTGTATCGTCTTGGCTGAAGCGTGCGCACCTTGTCCTGACTCTCAGCAGCCCCTGATGAACTTGCGCCGCACCCTGCCTCACCAAGGCTGGCCATCGGCGCGCCTGCCTGTGCGGCTTTCAAGGCGTCCAGCGTGATCCTGGCTGTGCTCGACTGAACCGCCAAGGAGCCGTGACTTGAGGACACAGAGGATCCGAGCTCTGCTGGCGTGGGTCGCCACTGCCGGCGCTGCGCTGTCGATGAATGCGAACGCCGCGGAGGTCACGGTGGCCGTGGCTGCCAACTTCGCCGGCCCGCTGGCGAAGATCGGTGAAGGCTTCACTCGCACCACCGGCCACACCCTGAGGGTGTCGTCGGGCGCCACCGGCAAGTTCTATTCGCAGATCATCTCCGGTGCGCCATTCGAGGTGCTGATCGCCGCCGACGACGAAATCCCGCGCAAGCTGATCGCCGAGGGCTACGGCGTGGCCGGCAGCAACTTCACCTATGCGATCGGCAAGCTGGCGCTATGGAGCGCACAGCCCGGCTATGTGGACGACCAGGGCGCGGCGCTCATCACCGGCAGCTACGCGCACCTGGCGATCGCGAACCCGAAGATTGCGCCTTACGGGCGGGCCGGCATTGAGGTGCTGAAGGCGCGCGGCCTGAGTGAAACGATGGCACCGAAACTGGTGACCGCCGAAAGCATCGCGCAGGCATACCAGTTCGTCGCGACCGGCAACGCCGAGCTGGGTTTTGTCGCGTTATCGCAGGTGGTGGTGCCTGGCAAGCCGGTGACGGGCTCGTACTGGCTGGTGCCGCCCGCGCTGTACGGCGAGATCCGCCAGGACGCGGTGCTGCTGAAGACGGGCGAGAAGAACCCGGCCGCTGCGGCCTTGCTCGCCTATTTGAAGAGTCCGGCGGCCCAGGCGGTGATCCAGTCGTACGGCTACGGACCATGAACCGCTTCATTTCTGCGGGAGTCACGAAATGGTGAATACCGAGACCTGGGCAGCGATCCGGCTCACCGCCGAGTTGGCGGGCCTGAGCACGCTGTTGCTGCTGCTGATCGGTACACCCATCGCCTGGCGGCTGGCACGCACGCGATCGGCGTGGAAGCCGCTGTGGGCTTCGCTGATCGCGATGCCGCTGGTGCTGCCGCCGACGGTGCTCGGTTTCTATTTGCTGCTCTTGATGGGGCCTCACGGTCCGGTCGGGCAGTTCACGCAGTGGTTGGGCATCGGCCGGCTACCGTTCACCTTCAGCGGTCTGGTCGTCGCGTCGGTGCTGTACTCGATGCCCTTCGTCGTGCAACCCCTCCAGCAAGCCTTCGAGGCCATTCCCGAGCGCCTGCTGGAAGCCGCAGCCACGCTGCGTGCGTCGCCGTGGGATCGCTTTACCAGCGTGGTGCTGCCGCTGGCGCGACCCGGCTTCGTCACGGCCAGCGTGCTGGGTTTCGCGCACACGGTTGGCGAATTCGGCGTGGTGCTGATGATCGGCGGCAACATCCCGGGGGAGACGCGCGTGCTGTCGGTGGCGCTGTACGACCATGTCGAGGCAGCCGAATTCGCTGAAGCGCATCGGCTGGCAGCCGGCATGGTGGTGTTTGCGCTGGTGGTGCTGGTGACGCTGTACATGGTCAACCGGCCCGTGCGTGACGATGAGGCGCAGAGCGCCAGATGATCGACATCCGCTTGCACCTGGCGCGGCGCGACTTCCTGCTCGATGTCGCGCTCGCGCTGCCGTCGCAAGGCATCACCGCGCTGTTCGGCCCCTCGGGCTGCGGCAAGACCACCGTGCTGCGTGCACTGGCGGGGCTCGAGCGCGCGGCAGGCCGCGTCGCACTGGACGACGAAATCTGGCAGGACGACGCCACCGGCTGCTTTTTGCCCACGCACCGTCGGCCGCTGGGCTATGTGATCCAGGACGCCGCGCTGTTCCCACACCTCGATGTGCGCGGCAACCTGAACTACGGGCGAAAGCGCACCACGGGCGAGCGTGATCGCATCGCACTCGACGCGGTGATTGAATTGCTGGGTATCGGACACCTGCAGGCGCGGCGCCCGGCCACGCTGTCGGGCGGGGAGCGGCAGCGCGTGGCCATCGCCCGCGCGCTGGCCACGGGTGCACGACTGCTCTTGATGGACGAGCCGCTGGCCGCGCTGGACGCCGCGCGCAAGGCCGAGATCCTGCCGTATCTCGAGCGTCTGCACCGCGAACTGGCGCGGCCGATCGTCTATGTCACCCATGCCATGGACGAGGTCGCCCGACTGGCGGACCACCTGGTTCTGATGCGCGACGGGCGCGTCGAGGTGGCCGGTGCGCTGGCTGACCTGTTGAGCCGCACGGACCTGCCATTGGCCCGGCTCGATGACGCAGGCGTGGTGATCACCGCCAAGGTCGCCGAGCACGACGACTTGCACCACATGACCCGCATCGCATACCGAGGCAGCTCGCTGTGGGTCGGCCCCTCTTCAGCGTCGCCGGGCCAACCGGTGCGAGCACGCATCCTGGCCCGCGATGTGAGCATCACGCGGCAGCCCCCCGTCGAAACCAGCATCCTCAACGTGCTGCCGGTGGTGATCGACAGCGTGCAGCGTGAGCCCAGCACCGCACTGCTCAGTCTGCGGGTCGGCCGAGGCGACACGCAAACCCACTGGACGCTGCTGGCACGCATCACCAGCAGGAGCCTGGACGCGCTGAATCTGCAACCCGGCGATGCGCTGCACGCGCAGATCAAGGGAGTGGCACTGATGCGAGGCGGCTGACGAAAGACCGAGGCCATCCAGAAGGAGCGCCATGCCATGGCGACTCCACCACCTCGGATAATGACGTCTTCTGGTGCCAACTGGTGTCGACCGATCCCATCACATGCAGCCCACCGACCTACGGCCTGTCAGCACCAGGGCACAGGTTTCCAGCCAGCCGCTGATCTCTGTTGTCCTGCCTACGTTCAACAGCTGCGAATGGATGGGCCCGACGCTGGACAGCCTGGCGGCACAGACCGAGCGTGACTTCGAAGTGATCGTCTCGGATGGTGCCTCGTCCGATGGGACGCTGGCGCTGATCGAGACCTACCGGCCGCGATTGCCGTCGCTGACGTTGCTATCCCGGCCCGACCGAGGCGTGTACGACGCGATCAACCAGGCGTTGCCTGCCTGCCGTGGCAACTGGATCTATGTGCTGGGCAGCGCCGACTGCTTGCACGCGAGCAGCACCCTGGCCCGGCTGGCACCTGCCCTGCGCGCGAGCACCGCGGGCCTCGTCTATGGCGACGTGCGGATCACGGGCCCGAACCGCTTGGTGCCAAGCGGTGGCCGCTACGGTGGTCCGTTCACGCTAGCGCGCCTCTTGGGTCAGAACATCTGCCATCAGGCCGTGTTCACGCGTTTTGAATTGCTCAACCGACTGGGCTCGTTCGACCTGCGATTCAAGGTATGGGCCGACTGGGACATGGCCCAGCGCGCCTTCGTGGACGGGGCGGTGCAGTGGATCGACCTCGTCGTCGCCGACTATTCGCCGACGGGCATGAGCTCCCAGCAGCAGGACGCTGAATTCGAGCGAACCAAGTGGGCCCGGATGTTCAAGCTATGGCTCCGCAAGCCGCTGTCGCCGCAGGTACCACTGGCATTGGCGCAGCAACTGTATTGGGACTTGAAGGGATAGCTGACAGCGCAGAACCGCGGCCGCTGGGCAGCGTCGGCATCCCTCGGAAAAAGTGAAGCAACAAAGAAAAAGGACCTGGAGGCTTGCGCTTCCAAGTCCTTGATTCTTAACGCTTAACTTTGGCTCCCCGACCTGGGCTCGAACCAGGGACCTACGGATTAACAGTCCGGCGCTCTACCGACTGAGCTATCGAGGAACAGCCTACGAGTATAACGGGCTTCGGCGCTTCTGAATGCAGTGAATGCCAACTCGGTGGGCAATCTGTCGCGCCGGGCCAGCGACGAACTCCTGCCGATCGGCCTGCAGTGGGCTTTCCATCATCACGACGGCGATGCGCTTTTCAGCGCCGGTGAGATCAACAACCGAGCTGTGCGGCCAGATCGATCAAGCTGGTGGCGAAGCGGGTGTTGGCCGGGTCGGGGCGTTCGGGGTTGAGGCCATTCGGCCCGAACTCGCGCGGGCGCTCGATGTAGGCCGTCTGCAAACCGCAACCGCGGGCGGCGTCGAGATCGTCCTGGTGCGCGGCGACCATCATTACCTGGTGCGGTTGCACATCGCAGACGCGGGCCACGCCGCGATAGAGCTTCGGATCGGGCTTGTACACGCCGAAGGTTTCGGCCGAGAGGATCGTGTCCCAGGGCAGGCCGGCGCGCTGTGCCATCTTGAACAGCAGGCTGAGGTTGCCGTTCGAGAGCGAGCAGATCGTGTAGGACTCTTTCAGCCGCGTCAGACCTTCGATCGCGTCGGGCCAGGGGTCGAGCTGCTCCCAGGCGCTGTTAAGTTCACGCTTTTGCTCATCGGTCAGGTGGGTGATGCCGTGGCGGGCCAGCAGTTCGTCGAGCATCTGCAGGTGCAAGTCGTCGAAGCGGGTCCAGCCTTGGCCGCCCGAATTGATGCGGGCCAGCGCTGGCTTGTAGCCCGCGCGCCATTCGCGTGCGAAGGTGTCGCCGTCGACCGCGAGACCCAGCGCATCAACGGCGCGGGCGATGCCGCTGTGCCAGTCGACCACGGTGCCGAAGACGTCGAAGGCAAGGACTTTCAGGGGTTCGGCTGCGGTGTCAGCCTGGGTGTCGGTATTCATGCAGATTCCTGGAAAGCTCAGTAGGTCCGTGCGGCAGTGGCCGCGTCGATCAAAGCCCGCCATTTTGCCGCGACCGCCTCCGGCTGTGCAGCCGCCACCAGCGCACGCACCACCGCCACCGAGCCCACGCCGCTGGCCAGCACTTCGGGCAACCGTGCTTCGTCGATGCCGCCAATCGCGACCAGTGCGTGGTCGCGCATCAGTTTCGCGTAAGCGGCCAGTCGGCCCGGCCCCTGTGGCGCTGACGGCATCACCTTCAGGTTGGTCGGGTAGACCGCACCCATCGCGATGTAGCTCGAACTCAGGCGATCGACGCGCAGCATCTCGGCATAGCCGTGGGTGCTCAGGCCCAGGCGCAAGCCTTCGCTGCGGATCGCGTTCAGGTCGGCGGCAGCGATGTCTTCCTGGCCCAGGTGCACTCCATAGGCGCCAGCACGGATTGCGGCCTGCCAGTGGTCGTTGATGAACAGCCGGGCGCCGGTGCCGCGCACCGCTTCGACCGCGATGTCGACCTCGCGCTGCACAGCCACCTCGTCGTCGGATTTGAACCGCAGCTGCACCGTTGGCACGCCAGCCTGCGCCATGCGACCCACCCAGGCGGCATCGGGTAGCACGGCATACAGGCCGAGCGACCTCGGGCAGGCGGCGAAGGCATCAGCACGAGGATGCGGTACCAGGCCGAAATCGATCGGTTCGTCGGGCCAGGCGCGGGCATCGAAGTCGCCCATGCGCTCGGTGCGGGCTCGCCACGCCAGCGCCACGCATTCGGCATCGGCCTCGATGAAGCCCAGCACGCGGGCCGCCTGCTTCGCAGCGCGGTAGGCGTGTTCGGCGTGGTGATACGCCGCGGGCGACATGTCGGAAACAGGCAACCCGACGATCGCACGGTGCGCCTCGACGATGGCATGCGCCATCGCATCTACCGAGGCGCTCATTCGTGGTGCCAGAACGGTGTGCCGAGAACCGGCGTGCTCGGCTGCGCGGCCTGCTGCTCGTCCATCGCCCCAGCGTGAAACGCGCTGCGGCCGGCCTGCACCGCATCGGAGAAGGCGCCGGCCATGCCCACCGGGTCTTGCGCCAAAGCCACGGCGGTGTTCAACAGCACGCCGTCGTAGCCCCACTCCATCACCTGGCAAGCGTGCGAGGGCCGGCCCAGCCCGGCGTCGACGATCATCGGCACGCCCAGCCGCTCGCGCAGCACCTGCATCGCATACGGGTTGACAGGACCACGGCCAGTGCCGATCGGCGCGGCCCACGGCATCACCGCCTGGCAGCCGACATCGACGAGTCGCTGGCACAGCACGAGGTCTTCGGTGCAATACGGGAGCACCTGGAAGCCGTCCTTGATCAGCCATTCGGCGGCTTCGACCAGCTTGAGCGTGTCGGGCTGCAGGGTGTAGTCGTCGCCGATCAGTTCGAGCTTGAGCCAGGGCGTGGCGAACACCTCGCGCGCCATCTGCGCGGTGGTGATCACTTCTTGGACGCCATGGCAGCCGGCGGTGTTCGGCAGCACCGGCACGCCCAAGGTCTGCAGCAGTTGCCAGAAGGCATTGCCGGATTCGGCGTTCGACGCCCCCTGCCGACGCAGCGACGCCGTCAGCATCGCTGGCCGCGCGCGCCGCACTGCGTCTTCCAGCACTTGCGGCGATGGGTAGCGCGAGGTGCCGAGCATCAGCCGGCTGGCAAATGTCTGGCCGTAGAGAACCAGCGGGTCGGCCGTGGCGCGGACCGCAGGGGTTGGGATGTCGGAGATCGTGTTCATGAAAAAGGGAGTCGCTTCAGCCGCCGGTGACCGGTGCAATCACATCGATGCGGTCGCCTTCATGCAGCGGCGTCTCGCGATAGCGCACGTTCGGCACGAAAGTCATGTTGACGGCCGCGGCGAACGGCGAAGCAGGTTGCAGGACGGCGATCGCATCCGCCAGTGTGGCACCGGTCGGCAGCTCATGCGCCTGATTGTTGATATGGACCTTCACGTGGCGACACCCGTGCCTGAATCGATGCGCAGAGCGAACTGCTCTGCCAGCGCGCTGTGGCCGCTCTCCACAAACTGCATCACCGCATCGAGCATCGCCGGCGCGATCAGGTAGCCGTGCCGGTACAGGCCGTTGATCTGCAGTCGGCGCGGGCCGAGCCAACGCAGCGCCGGCAGGTTGTCGCGCAGCGTCGGCCGGCATTGCGCGGCCATCTCGATCACCCGCGCCTCGGCAAAGCCAGGGTGCACGCTGTAGGCCGCGCTCAGCAGCTCGAGCGTCGATCGCACGCTGGCGGGCGACATGTCGTCGGATTCGATCTCGGTCGCGCCGATGACAAAAACGCCGCCCGGCTTCGGCGCGATGTACAGCGGATATCGCGGGTGCAGCAGCCGCGTGGGCCGGGCCAGCGTGACCTCGGGCGCGTGCACCCGGATCACCTCGCCACGCACGCCGCGGAGCGCCGACCAGTCGCTGCGCGCACCCAGTCCGCGGCAGTCGAACAGCCAGCCGTCATGGCTGGCGAAGTCGGCGGGTGAACGCGGGCTGTTCCAGTACGGCGCCACGCCGAGCGTCTGCAGGCGGTGCAGCAACGCTGCCAGCAGTTCACGGTTGTCGAGCTGGCCTTCGCCGGGAAGGTACAGGCCCTGCGCAAATCGCTCGCCGATGGTCGGCTCCAGCCGGGCGATCGCGCGGGCATCGAGGGCTTCGGCCGCAGGCAGCTGCGGCATCGCGCGGGCGGTGCTGGCCAATTGCTGCTGGAAGCGCGTGGCCTCGGCTGCATCCTGCCGGTGCCATAGCACCAGCGTACCCTGCTGCTGGAAGAACACCGACGCCCCCAGCGTCGCGATCAGCTCAGGCCAACGTATCAGCGCATGGCAACCCATGCGAACCACACCGAGTTCGGTGACCGCCGACTCGGCCAGCGGTGCGAGCATCGCCGCTGCGACATGGGCGGCAGACGCCGGCGCATCATGCGCGCTGGCGTCGTGCAGATCGACGGTGTGGCCTGCTCGCGCCAGCTCGCAGGCGAGCAGCCGCCCCATCAAACCCGCCCCGAGCACCACCATGCGATCCGTGTGGCGACTCATGCCGGCATCCCCGCATAATTTTCGTCATGACCTACGTCGAACAAGCCGCTGATCGCGACGCCCTGCCCCGCGGCTTTCGCTATGTCCGCGTGCTGTCGATCGCCGGCTCCGACAGCGGCGGCGGGGCCGGCATCCAGGCCGATCTGAAAACCTTCAGCGCGCTCGGCTGCTACGGCATGACGGCGATCACCGCCGTTACCGCTCAGAACACCCTGGGCGTCAGCGCCATACACGGCGTGCCACCCGAGGTACTGCGCGCTCAGATCCGCGCTGTGCTCGACGACATCGGCGCCGATGCGGTCAAGATCGGCATGCTGCACTCGCCCGAGGTTGTGACCGTGGTGGCCCAGGCCCTGGACGACTACCGCATCGCCCACGTGGTGCTCGACCCGGTGATGGTGGCCACCAGCGGTGACCGGCTGATGGCGCAGGAAACGGTGCAGGTGCTGGTGAAGGAGCTGTTTCACCGCGCCACGTTGATCACGCCGAATCTGGACGAAGCCGAACTGCTGCTGGGCCGACCGATCACCCAAGCCACCGAGTTCGAGGGCGCTGCCCGCGATCTGCTGGCGCTCGGTGCGCCAGCGGTGCTGCTCAAGGGCGGACACCTGGACTCCGCAGAGATCGTCGATGTGCTGACCACTGGCAACGGCCAATCGCAGCGCTGGGCTTCGCCGCGGATCGCAAGCCGCAACGTCCACGGCACCGGGTGCACGCTGTCGTCGGCCATCGCGGCGCATCTGGCACTCGGGATCAGCTTGCCGCAGGCGGTGGCCGAATCGCGAGGTTACGTGCTGGCTTCGATCGCGTCGGGTGCGCCGGTGCACACGGGCGCCGGGCACGGCCCACTGAACCACGCTCACGCCCCGCTGGCAATGCGCTTGTTGCCGATCGTCAAGGGCGAGCTTCGGTAAGGACATCGAAAAAACGGGCAGATGGACAGCAGCAAACCCTTGACGATACCAACGCTGCCGCCTCATTCAGCGCAGCGGCGGCAATGGCTTTGTCTGTCAGGCTGGGCAGCGGCGCTCGCGATCGGCTGCGGCTGGCCCCACGCCGCCCGCGCTGGCGCGGATGAGTCGGTCCTCGAATTGCAGCGCGACTGGGAAATCATCAAGTACCGGACGTCCACGGAAGAACGGATCAGCCGTTTTGAGTCGCTCGCCGCCAAAGCGCACCGCACCACCGACCAGTTTCCCGGCCATTGCGCGGCGCTGGTCTGGGAGGCTGTGATCGTCAGCTCTTGGGCCGAGGCCAAGGACGATCTGGGTTCGCTGGATCTAGCGAAGCGGGCCAAGGTGCTGTACGAGACTGCGTTGAAGATTGATGCCACCGCCCTGGGCGGTGGTGCGTACACGGGACTGGCGGCACTGCACTACAAGCTGCCCGGCTGGCCACTGAGTTTCGGTGACCAGGGCAAGGCCCGCGAACTGCTGCAACGCGCGCTGGCGATCAATCCGCAGGGCGTCGACCCCAACTACTACTACGGTGAGTTGCTGGTAGAAACAATGCGCCTTCAAGAAGCGGTGGTCTACCTTGAACGCGCATTGCAGGCTCCTGCCCGACCAGGGCGCGAGATCGGCGATGCAGGCAGACGAGACGAGGCGCGAGCTCTGCTCGACAAGATCAAGGCGCGTTGACAGCCATCCTCACGCGGCTTAGTTAAGTTCGACTTCATTGTGGCGGCGCACGATGGCGCACCGACCGTTGTTCAGGTCCGCTTCGGGAGTCTCCATGTTCTCTGCCATGTACACGCACGATCACGTGCCGGATGCCCCCTGCGAGATCCAACCCAAAGGCCAGCCGACGCTGACGATCCACCCCCTAGGCGATCCGGAACGTGGTGATGTCGAGGCTTTCATCCGCAGCGTCTACGTCCAGCATTACGGCGCCAACGTACTGCAGTTCACCCCGACGCTGGTGAGCCTGAGTGATGCCACCGGCATCGTTGCGGCCGCGGGGTACCGCTGCGCTGGCCAGGGGCCCTTGTTTCTTGAACGGTACTTCGAGGCACCGATCGAATCGCTGCTGGTGACCCCGCCAGATGTGTTGCCGCAGCGTGATCGCATCGTCGAGATCGGGCATCTGTCTGCCGTGCGGGCCGGTGAGGGACGTCGCCTGATCGGCCTGCTCGCCCTGCACCTGCAATCGCTGCCGTTCGAATGGGTGGTCAGCACGATGACCACTGGGCTGCGCCACATGTTCGTGCGCCTGGGCATCACACCACTGGCGCTGGGGCTGGCCGACCCAGACTCACTGGGTGCCGATGCGGCCCAGTGGGGCCGCTACTACGAACACCAGCCCGTCGTGCTGGCTGGCCGCCTCCATCAGGCGCTGGGCCAGTTAGCGCGCCGCCGCGCCGATGCGGAGCGCCCGTGATCAGTACCATTTGCGCCATGCCCTCCGCGGACGGTTCCATCTGCCTCGCCGATGGCCAGCGCACCTGGACCCGCGGCGAACTGGATGCAGAGGTGCAGTCGTTCGTCGCACGACTGACCACGCAAGGCTCGCGCGTGTTGGCGACCCTGCTCGACAACTCGGCAGCGTGGGTGGTGGCCGATCTGGCCGCGGCGCAGGCGGGCATGGTGCATGTGCCGCTGCCGGCGTTTTTCACCCCGGCGCAGATCGCTCATGCGCTGCGCTCGGCCGGGGTCGAAACCCTGCTGACCAGCCGCGAAGCAGCTGATTCCTGGCCTCAGACAGCTGGTCTGCCGATCGAGTTGGCGCAGCAGCCTCTGGTGCTTCTGCAACTCTCCTCCCCAAGCGTTGCGATGCCGGCCGGCACAGCGAAGATCACCTACACCTCGGGCACCACAGGTCACCCCAAAGGGGTCTGTCTGAGTTCGGTGGCGATGCAGCGGGTGGTCGACGGCCTGCGGCAGGCAATGGCACCGCTGGCGATCGGCCGGCATCTGTGCGCGTTGCCCTACTCGGTGCTGCTGGAAAACATGGCGGGACTGCTGGCCCCGCTTGCCCAGGGCACGACCTGCATCACGCTGCCGATGCGCGAGATCGGCCTGACCGGCGCGTCTGGCTTCGACGCCGCACGTTTTCAGTCCGCGGTCGCCCAGCATCGCCCGCACAGCGTGATCCTGCTGCCACAGATGCTGCGCGCCTGGACTGCGCAGCTGATGCAGACCGGGCAGCGCGCACCTGATTCACTGAAGTTCGTGGCGGTCGGTGGCGCGGCGGTCGGCGCCGGGCTGATCCTCGCGGCACGCGCCGTGGGGATACCGGCCTACGAAGGTTATGGCCTCTCGGAAGGTGCTTCGGTGCAGACGCTGAACCTGCCAGGGGCGGATCGCCCCGGGACCGCCGGACGTGCCTTGCCGCACACACGGCTGCGCGTCGCTGGCGATGGCGAGATCGAGATCGCCGGCAGCCTCTACAGCGGCTACCTGGGCGATGAGGCGCCTGCCTCCGAGTGGTGGCCGAGCGGTGATCTGGGCGAGATCGATGCCGATGGCTACCTGCACCTGCACGGTCGCAAGAAGCACGTGCTGATCACCGCGTATGGCCGCAATGTGTCGCCTGAATGGGTCGAGACCGCGCTGCGCAGCGAAGATGCGATCGCGCAAGCCGTGGTATTCGGAGAAGCTCAACCTGCGCTCAGCGCGGTGCTGTGGCCGGTGTTGCCCGACGCCACCGATGCCAAGCTGCAAGCGGCGATCGACAGCGCCAATGCCGGCTTGCCCGACTATGCCCGGGTCCAAAGTTGGGTGCGCGCCAGCGACCCCTTCGATGCGGCCTCGGGTCTCGCCACCGCCAACGGCCGACCACAGCGCACCGCCATCTGGCAACGCCATGCCAGCGCACTCGGCATCCGCAGCCCGCGCGCTCCCATCCTTCACCTCGCCTGCCGGTGAAGCGCTCCGGCGACCAACCCACGACAAGCACACCATGAACTTCCACGCCCGCCTTCTCGAACAGACCGCCGACGCGCGTCAGGGCCTGCTCAGCGCTCCCATCATCCAGGGCACGCTGCGCGGCGAGGTCTCGCTGCCCAGCTACCTGGCCTTCCTGCGCGAGGCCTACCACCATGTGCGCCACACCGTGCCGTTGCTTCAGGCGTGCCGCGCTGCGCTGCCAGAGCGCAATCGGTGGCTGCGAGAGGCGCTGACAGAGTACGTTGCCGAAGAACAAGGCCACGATAAGTGGATCCTCGATGACATCCGGGCCTGCGGTGGCGATGCCGAAGCGGTGCGCACCGGCGCCCCTGGTCATGCCACTGAAGTGATGGTGGCGTATGCCTACGACACCATCGCGCGTCGCAACCCGCTGGGTTTCCTCGGCATGGTGCATGTGCTCGAGGGCACCAGCGTGTCGCTGGCCTTGTTGGCGACACAGCAGATCCAGCAGTTTTTGGCACTGCCCGACGCCGCCTTCAGCTACCTGCGCTCGCACGGCTTGCTCGACCGCGAACACATCGCGCATTTCGAGGACTTGATGGGCCGGATCGAGGACCCGCAAGACCAGGCCGACATCGTGCACGCCGCCCGTGCCTTCTTCCGCTTGTATGGCGATGTGTTCCGAAGCCTGCCACTGCCCGGATCGCGCGCCCTCGGCCAACTGGCCCACGCCGCAGTGGTGACGGCATGAAAGTCGGCGACGCACGCGTCCTGCTGACCGGCGCCAGCGGCGGCATCGGCCGCGCCCTGGCCCACGCGCTGTTTCGCTCCAGTGCAGCGGTGATGCTGGTGGGCCGATCGATGCCGGCGCTGACCGCGCTGACCCATGAGTCTTGCGGCCCAGTGGAGGCATCGACTGATCGGATCCGCTGCCATGCCACCGATCTGTGCGATCCAGCGGCCATCGACGAGCTTCGCGACGCTGCCCTGACCTGGGGTGCCAATGTGGTGGTGCACAACGCGGGGGTGCCGAGCTTCGGCCGGCTTGAATCGCTGGGTACTGCCGACATCCAACGCGTGCTCAACACCAATCTGCTGGCACCGATGCTGCTCACACAGGCGCTGCTGCCGCACTTGCGCCGCCTGCCCCGGGCCCAGGTGATCTGCGTGGGATCGGCGCTCGGTCGCATCGGGCTGCCGGGCTTCAGTGCCTACAGCGCCAGCAAGTTCGGCTTGCGTGGCTTCGCCGAGGCCTTGCGACGCGAACTGGGCGACAGCAACGTCCGCATTCAGTACCTCGGTCCGCGCAGCACCCGCACGGGCTTCAATTCGGCCGACGTCGAGACCTACAACAAAGCCACCGGCGCGGCAACGGACGCGCCGCAGTCGGTGGCATGTGCACTGCTCGAACTGCTGGAAAGCGAAGCGGCAGAGCGCTATCTGGGCTTCCCAGAAAAGCTGGCGGTGTGCCTCAATGGCCTGGCGCCCAGTCTGCTGGACGGCGCCTTCGATCGGCACCGCAGCAGCTTGCCCGCAGCGAGTCCGCATTCAGGCTTTCCCGCGCAGTCGCACCCACCCCGAACCCTCACCCCGTCTTCCAGGACCGAATCATGAACTCTTCAGACAACACTGGCGGTCTCGCTTCGCATGCCATGACCGGCACGTCGCGACGGCGACTGCTGCTCTCACTTGCCATCTTCAGCGCCGCCAGCGCGATCACCCTGCACCCGTTGAGGGCCCGGGCGGCGAGCATTGACGATGCCGTGGTCGAGTTGCAGCACGAATGGGAAGTCATCAAGTACCAGAGTGCGAACGGAGAGCGCGAAAAGCGCTACGAAGCGCTGGCCACCAAGGCGCATCAGGTCAGCAATACCTACGCCGGCCGCAGCGAGGCGCTCATCTGGGAAGGCATCATCACCGCCTCCTGGGCGGGGGCCAAGGGTGGCCTGGGCGCGATCAGCCTCGCCAAGCAGGCCAAGGCGATGTATGAATCGGCGATCAAGATCGATGGCAACGCGCTCGACGGCTCGGCGTACACCAGCCTGGCGGTCCTCTACTACAAGGTACCTGGCTGGCCGCTCGGCTTCGGCGACAAGGACAAGGCCCGCGAACTGCTGCAAAAGGGGCTCTCGCTGAACCCCAAGGGCATCGACGCCAACTTTTTCTACGGCGAACTGTTGTCGGAGACCGATCATGCCGATGAGGCGATGCCCTACCTGGAGCGAGCACTGCAGGCCGCGCCGCGCCCCGGCCGCCAGATTTCGGATGCAGGCCGACGCGAAGAGGTCCGCGTGCTGATCGCCAAGATCAAGCCGCACTGACTGCGGCCTGCTTGATCGGCAGCAGCGTCACCTGCACGCCTGTGCCATCGGCGCGTGCGCCGATGACCACTGCCAGGCCATGCAATGCGGCAATGCGTTGCACGATCGACACGCCGAGGCCGCTGCCAGACTCCTGTTGCCCCTCGGGCCGATGGAAGCGCTCGCCCATCCGCGCGATCTGTGCCGCGGGCAATGGCTCTCCATCGTTGTCGACCTGGAGTCGGTCGGGAAGCACACGCAAGGTCACCAGTGAGCCGGCTGGCGCATAACGCACCGCGTTGTCGAGCAGGTTGCGCAGCAGCACGTTCAACAGGTTGGCATCGCCGTTCAAGGGCATCGGCTGCACACCTTCCGGCGGCCATTCGCAAGCCAGCTCGATGTGCCGCCGCTCGGCAACGGGCAGGCAGTCGCTGATCGCCTGTTCCACCACCGGAGGCCACTGCACAGGTGTCGTCATCGACAGCTGTCCACTGGGCTCCACCGCCGACTCCAGGTGCGACAGCGCCAGCATTTGCGTGACCAATCGATCCAGCCGATCCATGCCTTGGCTGAGCTTGGCCTCCGCCTGCTCGCGCTCGACGCCACCGGCACTGCGGCGCACCACGTCCCACTGCGCTCGCAACACCGCCAACGGCGTGCGCAGTTCGTGGGCCGCATCGGCAGTGAAGCGCCGTTCGCGGCCGAGCGTTTCCTCGATGCGCTGGAACAGACCGTTCATCGCACCGACCAGGGGCTTCAGCTCTGCGGGCGTCGTGTCATTCGGGATGTGGCGCAGGTCCGTGGCATCGCGCGCCTTGAGCTCGGCCGTCAGATCGCGCACGGGCGCCAGCGCGCGTCGCACCGCCAGGGCCATTGCGATCAGCAGCGCCGGAAGCACAAGGATCCAAGGCGTGATCTGGCTGGCGGTCACGCTGTAGACCAGTTCGTCACGCTCCTTGACTCGCTGCCCGGCAGCCACCAGCCAGGCACCGGTCGCCGACTGCAGGTAGTAGATACGCCAGGGCTTGCCCTGCAGGTCTTCGTTTCGAAAACCGACAGCGTCCGGATAGCGTGTCAACTGGACCCCTTCGTTGTCGGACAGCACCAGCGACCCGGTCGAGTCCCAGACAGCCAGCGCCAGGTCGCGCACATCGGCCGTGCCCGACTCGGCGCTGCCCTTGGCCGGCAGCGGCTGTGGCAGGCTGGACAAATAGGCATCGGAACGCATCGTGGCCTGCACCTGCCGAGCCAGGCGTATCAACTCGACGTCGTACATCTCGTTGACTTCGTAGCGCGCCTGCTTGATCGACTGGTACAGCGCGACGCCCCACACCAGCGGCGCGCAGATCAACAGATAGAGCAATAACCGGCGCTGCAGGCTCATGCAGTGGCTTCTCCCGAGCCCAGCGCATAACCAACACCACGGACCGTGCGCACGATGGCGGGGTCGATCTTGCGGCGCAGGTGATGCACATGCACCTCCAGCGAGTTGCTCGACGGATCACCGCCACCCCAGTCGTAGATCATCTGCTGCAGGTGGGTCTTCGACAGCACGCGCTGGGGGTGTTTCAGCAGCGCTTCCAGCAAGGTCATCTCCAAGCCAGTCAGCTCGACGGTCGACCCCCGCCAACGCACCAGCTTGGTCGCGGGGTCGTACTCCAGTTCACCGTGCTGCCACACCGATTGCGCGCGACCGGCGGAGCGGCGCACCATGGCGCGCAGGCGCGCCGCCAACTCGTCGATGGTGATGGGTTTGACCAGGTAATCGTCTGCGCCGGCATCCAGCCCGGCAATGCGTTGCGCGACACCATCTCGCGCGGTCAGGATGAGCACAGGCACCGTCTGCTCGCGACTGCGCCAACGCTCAAGCCAGACCATGCCATCGGTGCCCGGCAGGCCCAGATCGAGCACTACCGCGTCGTACGGCGCGCTGGACAAGGCGGAATTCGCCTGATGACCATCACGGAACCAGTCGACCACGTGGCCGAGTTGCCGCAGGCCCGTGGCCAAGGCGTCGCCGAGCAACGGATCGTCTTCAACAATGAGCAAGCGCATGTCAAAACCCCTCGGGCGACTCCGTCGCCATGTCGTCGACATTATCGAGACGCAGGGCGTTGCCCATCACGACAAGCGTCAGCGGTCTGCTCCAGTGTTTCAACTTGTCACTGCCGCAGGCGAAAACGCCTCGCATCAAAGACCAGCGATGGGGTGAAACTACCTGCTCATTCGAACTGGAGAACCGCATGCCGAAGAAGCCGCTCTACCAGTCGCTCTACATCCAGGTCATCACCGCGATCGTGATCGGTGTCTTGCTAGGTCACTTCTACCCGGAGACCGGCACGGCGATGAAGCCGCTGGGGGACGGTTTCATCAAGTTGATCAAGATGATCATTGCGCCGATCATCTTCTGCACCGTGGTGGTCGGCATCGCCGGCATGGAGGACATGAAGAAGGTCGGCAAGACCGGCGGCCTCGCTTTGCTGTACTTCGAAGTCGTCAGCTCGATCGCGCTGGTGGTCGGGCTCGTCATCATCAACCTGGTACGGCCAGGCGTCGGCATGAACATCGACGTGAGCACGCTGGACACCAAGGGCATCGCCGCCTACACCGAGCCAGGCAAGATGGCGACGACCACCGACTTCCTGCTCAACATCATCCCGAGCACGGTGGTGGATGCGTTCGCCAAGGGCGAGATCCTGCAGGTGTTGCTGTTCGCCGTGATGTTCGGTTTCGCCCTGCACAAGTTCGGTGGTCGCGGAACGCTGGTATTCGACCTGATCGAGAAAACCTCGCACGTGTTGTTCAGCATTGTCGGCATCATCATGAAGGTTGCACCGATCGGCGCCTTCGGCGCCATGGCGTTCACCATCGGCAAGTACGGTGTCGGATCGCTGGTGTCGCTCGGCGCGCTCATGGCGACCTTCTATGCGACCTGCCTGTTCTTCATCATCGTCGTGCTCGGCTTGATTGCCAGGTTTCACGGCTTCTCGATCTTCAAGTTCATTCGCTACATCAAGGAAGAGCTGCTGATCGTGCTGGGCACCTCGTCGAGCGAATCGGTGTTGCCGCGGATGATGGCTAAGATGGAAAACCTGGGCGCCAAGAAATCCGTGGTCGGACTGGTGATCCCGACCGGTTACTCGTTCAACCTCGATGGCACCTCGATCTACCTGACGATGGCAGCGGTCTTCATCGCTCAGGCCACCAACACGCCGATGACGCTGACGCAGCAGCTCACGCTGCTGCTGGTGCTGTTGCTGACATCCAAGGGCGCAGCCGGCGTCACTGGCAGCGGGTTCATCGTGCTGGCGGCCACGCTGTCGGCGGTGGGCCACGTGCCGGTGGCCGGACTGGCATTGATCCTTGGCATCGACCGCTTCATGTCGGAGGCTCGGGCACTGACCAACCTGATTGGCAACGGCGTCGCGACCGTGGTTGTGGCCAGTTGGACCGGCGATCTGGACAAGGATCAAATGAATCGGCGACTCAACAACGAGACCGATGACGACGCCGCCGATCCCGAAGCTGTGCTCGACCCGGTTGAGCAGCACCTGGCGGTCACACCGGCGCACTGATGATGGAGCAGGCGCGCAACCCGCTGCATGGCATCACGCTGGAGAGCATCGTCACTGCACTGGTGGCGCACTACGGATGGGCAGAACTGGGCCAGCGCATCCCGGTGCGCTGCTTCACCAGCGACCCGAGCGTGGCATCGAGCCTGAAGTTCCTGCGCAAGACGCCGTGGGCGCGTGAGAAGGTCGAGGGGCTTTATTTGTTCATGTTGCGGGATATCAAGCGCACCGGTGGCAGTCAATCGCATTCAGCCTGATCGAATCAATCGGGCTTGATGCGACCACAGTGCCGGCTGGCGAGCCGGCGTGGGGTGACCGGCGCAGCGAAGTCAAACCGCGGCCGAATCCGTCACCAAGCCAGCGACCGCTTCGGCAATCGCAAGCGATGCGGTGAGCCCGGGCGATTCGATGCCGAACAACTGCACCACACCGTCGCAGCCATGGTCGGCCGGGCCCTGGAGCCAGAAATCGGCAGCGGGCTCGCCCGGGCCGCTCAGCTTCGGCCGGATGCCGCTGTAGGCCGGTGCCAGCGCGCCCTCGCGCAAGCGCGGCCAGTAGCGGCGGATTTCGGCAATAAAGGCATCGGCGCGACTTGCCTCGACGGCGTAGTCGAGGTCGCGGCCGAGATCGGCGGCGGCGGTGACGTCGTCGATCCACTCCACATCGGGCCCGAACTTGGCCTGACCGCCGAGGTCGAGCGTGAGGTGCACGCCGAGGCCGCCGTCTGTGGGCATCGGATAGATCAATCGAGAGAACGGCGCACGGCCACTCAACGAAAAGTAATGCCCTTTCGCCAAGTGCCGTTGCGGGATCGCGGCCGCAGGAAAGCCCTCCATCGAAGCGGCTACGGCCTGCGCGTCGAGCCCGGCAGCGTTGACGATCCAGCGGGCTTCCAGCGTGAAATCGGCCGCGGCCCTGCCGTCGTTGCCGTCGGCCTCGCGAACCGTGACCCGCCATCCATCGCCTTCGCGCGCGGCGCAGACCACGCCGCTGGTCACGGCCAGCAGCGCGCCGGCGGCTTCTGCGTCACCGAGCAAGGAGGTCATCAGGCCATGGCTGTCGACGATGCCGCTGGCTGGAGACCACAAGGCCGCAACGCATTCCAGCTCGGGTTCGAGCGCCAGCGCCAGCGCCTGCGCCCGCGTCAGCCATTCAAGGTGGCTCACCCCATTGGCCAAGCCCTTTGTTCGCAAGGCTTCCAGCGCCTTGATGTCGGCCTCGCGCGTCGCCACCAAGAGCTTGCCGCAGCGGCGGTGCGCGATGCCGCGCTGAGCGCAGTAGTCGTAAAGCATCCGCGCGCCACGAACGCACCACAACGCCTTGCGGCTGCCGGTCGGGTAGTACAGCCCGGCATGGATCACCTCGCTGTTGCGCGCCGACACCCCGGTGCCAAAGGCGGTCTCACGCTCGACGATCACCACCTCCAATCCCGCCTGCGCGATCGCACGTGCGCAGGCCAGGCCGACGACGCCGGCCCCGATCACGATGCAATCAACACGGTCCATCGGCTGTGTGCTCATGACGCTTGGGCCGCTCCGCCACCGTCGCCGGTGGCGGGCTGCGAGGCGGGCTGCACGACCAGTTCGTCGTAGCCTGTCGCAGCATCGTGCTCGCGATTGAAGCGCCAGTCGGGCAGCAACGCCAACAGCACTTCGGCCGTGGTTCGAACGATGCAACCGTACGCCACATGTCCGCCAATCACCGCACCTTGTGCATCGGACACGGCAGCGTGCAGGTGCGATCCATTGACGGCGATGCTGCCGGTCAGGCTCAGGATTTCCGTCTCCCCTGTGTGGTCATCAACGCCAGCCCGGTGCCAGCAGCGTGACCGCCAAGCCCAAGGCCGCACAGGCGCCGAGCAAGGGCAGCACACCGACCTTGAAACGGAAAAGCGCCACAGCAGCCGCTGCCGCAATCAGCGCCGACACTGCATCGAAGTGCCCGCTGAAACCGTGTGGCCAGAGCACGTGGTAAGCGAAGAACAGCGCCAGATTCAAGATCACGCCGACCACTGCCGCCGTGATCGCCGACAGCGGTGCGGTGAAACCGAGCTTGCCGTGGGTGGCCTCGATCAGCGGGCCGCCAGCCAGGATGAAGACGAACGATGGCAGGAAGGTGAAGAAGGTCACCACCGTGGCCGCGACCGCACCAGCCGTGAACAGGGCATCGGGACCGAACATCGGCTTGAGCCAGCCACCCACGAAGCCCACGAAAGCCACCACCATGATCAGCGGGCCAGGCGTGGTCTCGCCGAGCGCGAGGCCATCGATCATCTGGGCACCGCTCAGCCACTGGTGCTGCTCAACCGCACCCTGGTACACATAGGGCAGCACCGCATAGGCGCCCCCGAAGGTCAGCATGGCGGCCTTGGTGAAGAACCAGCCCATCTGGGTCAGCGTGCCCTGCATGCCTTGCGTCGCGAGCAACACGGCCATGGCGGCTGCCCACAGGCCCAGTCCGACGGCCATCACGCCCAGCAAGCGGCTGCGCCTGAACAGCGCGTGCGCCGGCGGCGGGGTGTCGTCGTCAATGATTGCGCAGCCGTAGCTTTTCCGGGTGCTGTCATGCACGCCGCCGAGCGTGAACACATGCGGTGCGACCCTGGCGCCGAAGTAACCGATCAGCGCCGCGCCCAGAACAATGGCTGGAAACGGCGCGTGCAGCGCGAAGATGGCGACGAAGGCAGCCGCCGCGATCGACCACATCCAGGCGTTCTTCAGCGACCGACCGCCAATGCGGTGTGCGGCGTGCAGCACCAGCGCCGTCACCGCCGGCTTGATGCCGTAGAAGATGCCAGCGACCCAAGGCACCTCGCCGAAGCGCAGGTAGACCCAGGCCAGGCCGATCAGAATGAACAACGAAGGCAGCACGAACAGGGCGCCTGCCACGAGGCCGCCCGCGGTACGGTGCATCAGCCAGCCAATGTAGGTGGCAAGCTGCTGGGCCTCCGGGCCGGGCAGCAGCATGCAGTAATTGAGCGCGTGCAGGAATCGCTTCTCGCTGATCCAGCGCCGACGCTCCACGAGCTCGGTGTGCATGATCGCAATCTGCCCGGCCGGGCCGCCGAAGCTGACGAACCCGAGCTTCAGCCAGAAACGCAGCGCTTCGGCGAAACCCACCGCTGGAGGAGGCGGATCGGTTGGCATCGTCGCCGACGGCAGCGTCAATTCAAGCGATGGCGGCGCGGAGCTCATGCGGCGAATTGTGCGGGGTTCGAAAACAACGCTGGAGTGCGCTGAATGCCCGCCGCTTCAGACACATTCGAGCAGTATGTCTCGGTTGCGGCGAGATCGGCGCTGCGCACCCTGACTCAGCGCGCCGGCCGCGGTTAGCCTCGCGTCGTTCCAACCCGCAAACCATGTGAAAGCATGGGACGCAAAGCCTCCGACCTACAGCGCACAGCGCCATGGCAGCGGGGCTGCCAACC
>LNFM01006602.1_pt1 | contig 35924 bp, 26 predicted proteins | sample 596031 | NCBI WGS metagenome assembly LNFM01 (sample SAMN04254537, study PRJNA301005) | activated carbon metagenome | isolation source: dual media filters at the Ann Arbor, Michigan drinking water treatment plant | place: USA: Ann Arbor | reverse complement strand
CGCCCGGCAGGATTCGAACCCACGACCCCTTGGTTCGTAGCCAAGTACTCTATCCAACTGAGCTACGGGCGCGAGGGCGCGAAGTGTACAGGAATTCGTGCGGAGGGCTCACGGCCGTGCGGTCGTCTGGGTGCCACGTGGGGTGTCGCCAAGTGGCGCTCCGATCGCGCCTGGGTACAGCCGAGCCAGAACCTGGCTGACCAGCGCAGTCAAGAGCCGGTGCAGGTCAGCCGCAGCCCCTTGCTGCTGATCGACGATCCGAGGCCAGAGCGCCTTGAACTCGGCCGACTGCATGGCGTACGCCTGTTCAACTTCGCCCTGCCAGAACCCGGGGGCCTCGCCCTCGACATACTGACCGCGGCCACGGCCGAAGTGCGCCACGGCCAGGTAGCGCAGCACGCTCGAGCGCACCAGCCCATCGAGGAAGGCGGGCGCAAAGCGCACCACAGTGCGTTCGCGCCCAGCGAGCTTGTTGAAGCCGCGCGCGACGCCGGCCCCGGTCAGCCCGCCGATCACGCCACCCACCAGCATGCCGGCACCGAACGTCAATCCGCCGGCGGCCAGATCGGCCTTCAGGCCGGTTAGCGCGCCCGTCACGAGGCTGCTCCAGAGCGCGGCGCGTCCTTCGTCGACGCGCTCGCGCGCACTGAAGTTCTCGCGCAATCGCTGCAGGACGGTCTGCGCGGCTTGGCCGTCGAGCCCATGCAGCGCGATCAATCGGCTGGTGCTGGTGCGGATGTTGGTGTCCAGCCGCTGCAGCAGCTGCGTCATCGCCTGTTCGCGTGCGGGATCGGCGCGCTCGCCGATGCCGAGCGTGCGCATCACGCGTTGCGCGGTGTTGGCGCCCTCGGTGTCGATCGGTTCGCTGTCGGCAACGGCAAGCATCAACTGCTCGACGAGCACCTGCATCGCTGCGTCGAACCGCTCGCTGCTGCGCCGGCGCCATTGCGTCTGCAGGCGCGCGTAGGCATCGAGCTTGGTGGCCGGCAGCATTGCGCCAATGGCATCAAGCAGCACCTCCTCCTGCACCCAGCAACGGGCGAAGGCATCCAGCGGCAGCACGTTGCGCACCACGCCGTAGGTGGACAGGTGATCGCGCCAGCGGTCCACCTCGGCGCGTTCGTCGGCGCTGGTGCGCGGTGGGCCAAGCTGGTTGAGCAGGGCAAGCACCGGCCGGTCGATCCAGCGCAGCACCTGCATCTCGGATGCGACATAGCCGGCATCGCGCGGGTCTTCCGCGGCATTGACGAGGTACAGCACCACGTCCGAAGACTCGCGCGCGGTGCGGATGGCCTGCTGGCTACACCACAGCGGGCGATCGCGGTGACGGTCCCACACTTCGCGCAGCAGCCAGCCGATCGGGTTGTCGGCGTGGCGCAGGCGGGCCACGAGGCGGGCAGAGTCGCCGAATCCCGGCGTGTCCCACAGCCTGAGCAGGTCGCCCTCCGGCGTGGTAAGCAGCGTGTGCGCGGTGGCGATCTCGGTGACGTGTGGTGCGTCGCGCACTTCGCCGACATCCTGCGCGAGCAGCGTGCGGGCGAGCGTCGTCTTGCCCGCGTTGGTGTGGGAGATCAGCGTGATCTCGATGGTCGCGCCAGCGGCGCGGCCGTCAGCCGCCGCTGTCATCGTGGGAGGCGATTGAGTCATGCGGTCTGCCCGAGCACGGCGCCGAGATCACGCTCGATCTGCGCCAGATCGGGCGCGGCCAGGTCGGCGATGGCGATCGGCCAGCCGCGACTGTGCGCGAAGGCGCGCCAGGCATCGCGGCGCTGCGCGAGGCGTTCGTCGCTGCCTGGCTGCGCACCAAGACGGCGGCGATAGGCGCCCTCGTCGACCAGCATGGCGTGCGGTGGCGGCAGGCCGGCCCGCAATGCGTCCAGGAAGGCGCCGTGGTTCTCCTGCTCGGGCGTGGCCGATAAATTGAAGAGTGCGAGGTTCAACGCCACCTGCGCGTCTGCCGGCATGGCGCCGTCGACGGCGCGTGCCTCCTCGCCGAACGCCACCGACGGCCGTTGCAGCAGCTCGGCGTCTTCGCCCAACAAGCGGCGCGCAACGGTGCGCAACGAGTCGCTCGCGGCCTCGTCCAGGGTGAAGCTGTAGGGCAGCACGCGCAGGCGGGCGCGTCCGCGGCTGAAACCGCCGAGCAGCCGGCGAAAGTAGGGGGCGGACAGATCGAGGTCGATCCGATGTCCATGCCGCTGTGCGCGCCACGCCGCCCACGCCCACAGTGCCAGGCGCGGAACGATCACCAGCGCCGCAACGGTCAATGCATACCAATGGATCCAGCGCGCCGCGCTCTCGCCGCTGCTCGTGGGAAATTGCAGCGCGGCGATCTCATCTGGGGAAGGGAACGCCTGGCCCAGCGCCTGCGCGGCCGGACCGAGGACCGCCGACAGCAACATGTGCACCTGCGAGGCATCGAGAAAGGTGCTTTCCCAGCCGGCGCGGTAATCGAACACCAGTCCGCGGACATACAGCCCGGCCACCGCGCCCGCGGCGAACAGTGCCGCCGCCAGATGCAGCACGCGCGCAATACGCGCGCCGGTCAGCGGGGCGCTTAGCGCGGCCCACTCCTGCATGAAGCGGCCGAGCGGCATGTCGAGCGACTTGGCCCCGCGCGGGGCGGCGTGCCGGGCCAGGCCCAGCAGCCACGTGCGCAGCCCACGCTGTTCCGTACCCGCGGCACCGCGCGTGACCGCGCCGCGCAGGCCCGAGATGACAAGCAGCAGGTAGACGGCGAGGTTCCACAGCACCAGGACCAGCAGCGGAAATGCCAGCACGTTGACCTGGCCGCGGTCGCCGATGCGTTCGAACAGCACGCCGGCCACCAGCGCGACCAGCGGCACCAAGGCGTCTATCCACGGACGCCAGGCCACCGCGGCGGCAGCGCGGCGCACCGCCGGGCGGCGCTCGCTCAGCTTGCCGATCAGCAGATGGGCGCGCTGCGCAAGGTAGCGCTCGGCGCTGGCCGGCTCGCGCTTCTCGGCCGCAGACCAACGCGTCAGCTCGGCCGCAGCCCGGCTCGCGTACTGCCGATCCTCCTGCGACAAGGTGGCGAATTCCTGGTCCGCCATTTCGATGGCGCGGACCAGCACCACCTCGCGGGCGTCGTTCTCGTTCATGTCGTGATTATGGAGCGCGAGACGCATGGCTTCGACGGACGGGGCGCGGGCGTGGCCGCCAGGGCCCGTCTAACGACCCAGTAACGCGATACGCTGCAAGCTGACCGCCGTTCGCCGTCGTCGATCCACGGTCACGCAAGCAGCGCCTGGCCGATTTGGGTCAGCACGCACTATTGAGGGCGCTTCGCGCGAGGCTCCATTGAACAACCTGCGGGACAGGGGATCAACGGCGGAGCAAGGCATGGCGACACCGGCAACCGTGCGACTGCACCTCCTGGGCGGTCCGACGCTCATGTTGGACTCGGGGCCAGCGATCGCGCTCGATCGCAAGGTCGCCGGGCTGCTCGCCTTGCTGGCCGTGGACGGGCCGACGACGCGCAACGCAGCGGCCGCGCTGCTGTGGCCCGACAGCGACGCGCCTGCCGCGAGAAACAGCCTGCGACAGTGTCTGCATCGACTGCACCGTCGCGCCGGGCGAACCATCGCCGAGAGCGCACACGATGTGCTGCGCCTGGCCGCCGACGTCTCGCACGACATCGGCTGTGCCTCGAACGACCTTGCCGCCAATCCTGGCGCCGCCGTCGGCGACGTCCTGGGTGACCTGCGTTTCCCTGATTGCGAGGCCTTCGACGCGTGGCTGCAGCCCGCGCGCGAACGCTGGCGCATTGCACGCCGCGACGCGCTGTCCGGCATCGCCGCAACGCTCGAAAAGGACGGGCTTGTCGCGCTGGCGTTGCAGTACGCGGAGCGCATCGTCGCGGATGACCCGCTGCTGGAGCATGGTCACCGACGCTTGATGCGGTTGCACTACCTGCGCGGAGATCGTGCGGCTGCGCTGACTGCGTTCGAGCGCTGCCGCGCGAATCTGCGTCGCGCGCTCGGCGTTTCGCCGGCCAGCGAGACCATCGAGCTGGCGCGGCTGATCGAGACAAGCGACGTCTTGCCCACACCCGCCGAGGCGCAACGACCAGCGGTACTTCTGCGCACGCCGCGCCTGGTCGGGCGCGATACGGAACGGCAGCGCCTCGCGACGGCCGGTCGCGATCGACGCTTCGTGCTTGTCACTGGCGAGCACGGCATGGGCAAGTCGCGCCTGCTTGGCGACCATGCTGCTTGTCACGCCGACCTTGTATACGTCAGTGCGCGCCCCGGCGACGAGTCGGTGCCCTACGTGCTCTTGGCGCGACTGCTGCGCGCGGTGTTCGAGCGCTTTGCCCCGGCGCTCGATGCATCCGTGATTCAGGATCTGGCTCACTTGCTGCCAGAGCTGGGCATGCCGTCGGCAGCCTGGCCGTCGACACCACGACTGCAGCAGGTCGCAGGCATCGGCCTGCTCGCCGCGCAAGGCCTAGCGGGATGCATTGTGGATGACCTTCACTTCACCGACGAGCCGAGCCTCGACGCGCTCCTTGCGTTAGCTACAGGTGGCACGGGACGGACGATGCAGTGGGTGGTCAGCATGCGAGCATCCGACGCATCCGCGCTGGCGGCAGAAAGATCGCAACTCGGCGGAGAACTCGCCGTCGAGCGCGTGGAACTTGCGCCTCTGGACGTACTGGCAGTCCAGGAACTGCTTGCTTCTCTCCAACTGGAGCAGTTCGACGCCGCGGCTTGGGCAGAACCTCTGACGCGTCACACCGGTGGTAATCCGCTGTTCGTTCTGGAGACCGTCCGCCACTTGTTGTCTCACGGCCGACCGGACATCGGCAACACCCGCCTGCCGCTGCCGGCGCCGGCGACGGTCGAGCACCTTGTCGAGCGGCGGCTCGCCTCGCTGTCGTCAGAAGCGCTCCGCCTGGCACGCGTCGCCGCACTGGCCGGTGCTGACTTCACCCCGACGCTGGCGGCCGGCGTGCTGAAGCTTCACCCGCTCGATCTCGCCAGTGCCTGGCGCGAGCTGGAGGCAGCACAGATCATTCGCAGCAACGCGTTCGTGCACGATGTTGTCTACGAAGTAACGCTGCGCTCGGTGCCCGACGCGATCGCCCGCCTGATGCGGCGCGAGATTGCGGCGCTGCGAGCACCGCTGCGATGATCGCAGGCATGGGCGCCCCATCCACCCCGGACATCAGCGCAGATTCATTTTCCCGCGAGATCGCGCAGCAGGCGGACGCGCTGCCGGCGGGCAGTGAAGCCATCGGACGGGTACACATCCGCCTGGTCGGCCCGCCTCACCTGCTGATCGGCGGCCGATCCCACGTGCTCGAGCGCAAGGACGCGGCGTTGCTCGCGCTGTTGGCGATGGAGGGCGCAGCGCCGCGAGGGCGCATCGCCCCCCTGATCTGGCCTGATACCGATGGCGCCCAGGCGCGCTCCAATCTCCGGCAGCGACTGCACCGCTTGCGACGTCTGTGCGCCTGCGATGTCGTCCTGGGGACCCGCGAGCTGCGGTTGGCCGAAGCGATCTCGCACGATCTGCAGGCGCCGCGCGTGCAGTTCGAACGTGACGCGGAGGTGCTCGACGGCGAGCTGCTCGCGACGCTCGACTATGCCGATTGCGGCGCTCTGGCCGACTGGGCTGAGGCTGCGCGTGAGCAGTGGCGGCGCTTGCGGCGTGAGCTGCTGTCCGACCTGGGCGCCGAGTTGCAAAGGCACGACCGTGTGGCGGCCGCCCTGGCCTGTGCCGAGCGGCTCGTGCGGGACGAGCCGTCGTTCGAGGCCGCGTATCGCATGCTCATGCGGTTACACCTTCGGCGCGGCGACCGTGCGGCGGCACTCGCTGCGTACGAGCGCTGTCGCGAGGCGCTGTCGCACGGCTTCGGCGCCGAGCCGGGGCTTGATACGCGCACGTTGCACCGGCAGGTCCTGCGTGGTGACGTCGAAGCGTCCTCGACCGCACGGCAACAGTCGGTGGCCGTGCTGCGTCCGCCGCGGTTGGTCGGCCGAGAGACGGAATGGGCGCATCTCACGCAGGCCTGGGCTGAGCGCAGGGTGGTGTTGCTCGCAGGAGAGCCGGGCATCGGCAAGTCGCGCCTGCTCGCCGATTTCGCCACGGCGTTTCCGGGGCGCATCGTGGTCGGCGGCCGATCAGGGGATGCGCATGCTGCCTACGCATTGCTCGCGAGGCTGCTTCGCGAACTGGTGTCTCGGGTGGACGGGCCGCTGCGGGATTGGGTCGAAGCCCAGCTCGCTCTTTTGCTGCCAGAGCGGGCGGTTGCGCCGGCCAAGTCGTGGAGCCCGGTTCGCCTGCGACAGGCATTGCTTGCTGTCATCGCGCGCACCGAGGGCGATGTCCAAGGCGTACTGATCGATGATGCTCAGTTCAGCGATGCCGCCACGCTCCAGCTACTGACAACGGTCTGCCTGGAGGAGGGCAGGGCCAAGCCAAACTGGCTGATCGCGGTGCGAGCTGACGACATGCCGGACGCGCTGTCGACTTGGGTAGCGGCGAGTGACCCGCAACGACTTCACACACTACGGCTCGGACCCCTCGACGAAGGCGGCGTGAAGGCGCTGCTCGCTTCGTTGGCACTGCCCATGCTCGATGTCGAAACGTTGGCGCCGATGCTCATGCGCCAGACGGGCGGCAATCCGATGTTCCTGCTCGAGTCGCTGCGCGCGCAGTTGACCGCGACAGGAAGCGCGGCCGCGTCGGCGGAGGCGATGCGGTCGACGCCATCACGCGTCGGTGAACTGATCCATCGCCGCCTGGCCAGGCTGCCTGCAGCGGCGCTCGACCTGGCACATGTGGCAGCGCTCGCCGGGCAGGATTTCGACGCTGCACTGGCCGCCAGTGTGCTGCAGCACCACCCGCTGGACCTGGCCGATCCATGGCGCCAACTCGAGGCCGCGCAGGTCATCCGCGCGGCCGCCTTCGCGCACGATCTCATTCGGGAGGCGACGGTGCGCTCGGTTCCCGAGGCTCGCGCGGTCGAGTTGCATGCTCGCATTGCCGCCTGGCTCGAGCAGCATGACGGTGAGCCGGCGCGCGTGGCGTTGCACTGGAAGGCGGCCGGCTGCAAGGCGCAAGCCGGCCACGCCTTTGCAGCTGCAGCGGAGCGCTTGCGCAGCCGCGTGCGGCGCGACGAGGAGGCCCGGCTGTTGCAGCAGGCCGATGCGTGCTTTGAGGCAGCAGGTGAAAACGAGGCGCAGTCGGAAACGCTGCTGCATCTGTTCCGCTCGCACTGGGATCGCAAGGACCGCGCCGGCATTCGCGTCGTTGCGGCGAAGATGCAGGAGGTGGCGCGCTCGCCGAAGGCGCGGGTGCATGCAGCCTTTGCGCGTGCCATGCTCGCCACTGACGAACGACCTGACCCGGACTCGCTGGCGCTCGTGCAACAGGCGCGTGAGGCGGCTGAACGCCATGCGCGAGACACGGGTGACGAAGGCCCGCTGGCGCAAGTCCTGGTTTGGGAGGCTGCGATCGAAGCCGTCCTGAACCGAGTCGAGGCGGCGCTGCAGACGGGACGGCGGGTGGCCGAATTGCTGCCGCGACTGCCGAACGACCGTTGGCGCGGGCATGTTCACTACAACCTGGGCTTCACGTTCGAGGTTTGCGGCGATCTGCGCGAGGCGCTGGCGCAGTTCGAGCGGTGCGAGGCCATCATGGTCGAACAGGACCAGCCCGTGCATGTCGCCGATACGCGCAGCATGTCGTCAGTATCCCTGTTCCAGATCGGGCGCCTGCAAGAAGCAACTAGCCAACTCGAGAGTGGCCGCCGCATGTGGGCCGAGATGAACGGCGGCCGGGCCGAACCTCACACGTCCGATGTCTACATCGCGCGCTACTGGCGCGAGGCCGGGAGGTTCGGCGAGGCACTGGCTGTGCTGCAGGACTCGGTCGAGCGCGCTGCTCGCGTCGCCGACGTCAATCTGCAAGGCTGGGCGGCGGGCGAACTGGCCGGGCTCTTTGTCCTGCTGGGACAACCCGCGCGTGCAGCCAGCCTGCTGCCTTTGGCGCAGGCGTCACCCAAGCCCCACGTTCGCTTCGACGGCCTGTTGGCGCAAGCACGTTCTGCGCGGGCGCTGGGCGAGTCGCCGCACCCCGCGCTGGAAGAAGCGCTTGCGCTGGTCCCGCTTTGCATGCGCGCCGAGCGGCTCGGCTGGTTGCTCGACATCGAGCGCGCTCGCGCGATGCCGGCTGATCAGGCGGCCGCCCTGATGCGCGCCAACTACGAGTCAGCCTCGGCGCGGCAGGCCTGGTTCGCCGCAGCGCCGAGCCACGCGATGTGGATCGACGCGCAGCTTCGTGCCGGTGACGCGCAGGGCGCTGCGCAACAGGCGCACGCGCTGGCCGCTCGATTGCAGCCGGTCGGTACGACACCGGCGCGGCCAGCCATGACGTTGTCTGCTGCGGAGTACTGGTTGATCCTGCATCGAGCCTTTGCAGCTGCCGGCGACCAGATCGCTTCGAACGCGGCACACGCCGCAGGTGTGGCGTGGCTGCGGAACGTGGCGCTGCCCAATGTTCCCGATGAGTTCCGCGACAGCTTCATGCACCGAAACCCCGTCAACCGGGCGCTGCTCGCCGGCCATGCGTTAACACCTCAGTAACGCAGTCACCTCGACACTGATCGCATCCGGTGCCAAACGGCGGCACCGCAGATCGCGGCCGGTGGGCGCACCGTCGCGTCTGCTCAGCCCGGGCCTGTGCCGTGGCCGGCGGCGCCTGGCCCGGCACCGAGACCGAGGAGACGCACAGATGATTCGATTCACGCTGCTGTTGCTCGTGGGCGTGCAGGTTACGTTTGCCAATCTTGCCCATGCCCAGACGAGCGCCAAGCCGCTCGAGTTCCGACCAGGCAACGCCAAGCAGGCGGCCCTTCTCGCCAAGTATCCCGATGCGCGCGAGCTCGTCGCCGATCGGTTCAGCCTGGCAATCGTCGACCTCGATGGCGACGGCAAGAGCGAACTGGTTCTGCGCGCCGACACGAACGCCAACTGCGGTTCGGGCGGCTGCCTGACGCTGGTGATTCAGGAGCGCGGCAACCGAATGACGACGCTGTTGAGTCAGAACCTGTTCCCAAACCTCGGGGTCACCGACGAGAAGGTCGGCCCATACCGCGCGCTGGCGGCACTTGACGACAAGGGCGGCATCGCCGTCGGCGACAGGCCGGGGACGCCGATGTACGGCAAGCCCATGGTGTATCCGATGCTGGCCCAGGCCGCCACTGAGCCGACTGCGACGCCGACATCCGCTGCTCCTGCGCAAGCCAAGCGACGCAGACCCGACATCTTCGGTATCCAGGTGGGCGGATCAGGAATCAACGAGGCGCGCGCAGCGCTCGTCGCGCTCAACGCGAATCTCGGGATAAAGGAGTACTTCACCGAACTCGTGGGCAGCGCCACCCGCAACCGGGGCATGAGCCAGTCGGTCGCGATCGAAGGCAGCCGCTTTCTGAGTCGCCTCGAAGCCGGCACCAACGGATTTCAGCACCGCTGTCAGAACTTCTCGCAGTCGACCGCGAAGGCGGATTGCGAGACGGTCTGGGTGCACTTTTCCGGACCGCCGGATGCCGGCACTGCCGTCGCCATGTTTCGCGAGAGCTACTTTCGCGGCGGTGCATCAGTGGACACAGTGATGAAGGGGCTGACCACGAAGTACGGCCCGCCAAGCCTTATCAAGGACTATCAAGGACGCGGCTTTTCGTTCGACATCACGTGGGCCTGGACCGATGAGGGCACCTTGATGCAACTGAAGGACGGACACCCTTGCGCCCGTGGCAATGCAGCCGTCCTGCGGGCAGACGCCAATGCGCAGTACGAGTTTGCTGGTGCCATGCTTGGCTCGCGCTGTGCAGTGATCCTTCAGGTGAAGCTGGGCGCCCCCAACAGCATCGTCGGGTCGATGAGCATGACGCTCGCCGACCACGCGACGATCCGTGCCACGACATCGAAGACCATCGACTTCGTGGTCAATCACGTGGGCAAGATCGAGCAGCGAGAGCGAGACGCCGCAGCCAAGGCGACCGCACCCAAACTCTGACCGAGGCGTGGCCGTCAATCCACTCGGCCCTGTAGTGCGCGAATTCTTCAACGTGTGGAGACGATGATGCGACACACGATGCTGTTCCTCTGCGGGATCGCCTTTCTCTCGGCCTGCTCCTCCGGGCCAAGCGAAGGTGACATCAAGGCCGCGCTGGACCGTGCGGCCAACCAGGCGAACCAACTGACCACCAAGATGATCGGCAAGGCAGGCGCCGGCATGCGTACCGAAGTCCTGTCGGTGCGCAAGATCGGCTGCAAGGAGGATGGCGCGGGCTACCAGTGCGACATCGAACTAAGGGTGAAGTCCCCGGTCATCGGCGAGCAGACCGCGACGCGCAGCGCGCGCTTTGTCAAGGCGAGTGACGGCTGGACCGTCATTCAGTAGTGCATCTCTGACCCAGGGCGCAAGGAGAACAGCCATGAACGAGACGACGCGTCGTGTGCGGGTGCTTTTGCCCGCATCACTCTTCCTGCTGGCGTCGTGTGGTGGCGGTGGGGACGGCGGTGCGCCAGCTCCTGCACCCTCGCCGGGGCCGACGCCTTCGCCCTCTCCGACGCCATCGCCAACGCCCACGCCAACGCCCACGCCAACTCCAACTCCAACTCCAACTCCAACGCCGAGTCCGACACCGACTCCAACGCCATCGCCGCCACCGGTCGCGAGTCCGCGCCATGTCGAGGTGTGGTCGAGCGCCAGCACGTCCGCGGCGTATGACCTGGCCGTGGTGGATCCTGATGCGCCGGGCGCATTGGTTTCGGTGGACCAGGTGCCGGCTTTGTCGGCATCCAGTTCGTGGATGGTTCACATCTACGGCGGCACGTGGAACGCGGCAACCGGCAAACTGATCGATCCGGGCGTGCGCCATGTCGTTTACCTGAAGAACGGCGCGATCTACCGCGTCACCCTCGACAAGGGTGGCGCAGGACCCATTGCCGCGCGCCTGTCGACCGAGTCAGCCGCCGAGTCCGGCTCGCTGATCGTCGCCGCGCAGAACCGCGACGGCAGCGATGCGCTGATCGGCTACACGGTGCGGTCAGGACTGACCAGCGTGCCGCGCTACGTGCGCCTGTCCACGCCCGCCGGTAACGCGCCACTGCCGCCGCCCCAGTTCGCAGGCGATCCGATCTATGGCACGCCGTCGGGCTGGACGCTGGATGGCGGCACGGGCGAGATTGCCGCGCTGCTATGGTCCGGCGTCAGGTCAGGCGGTGGCTGGCGCCTGTTTCGTACAGATGTCAGTTTCGGCGGCGCGATGAGCATTGCGACGTACTCGACGCTGAACACCTCGGCACCATGGGTTGGCGGCGGGGGTTTCAACGGCGGTCGCATGGCGGGCGGACGCTTCTTCGTGGCGGACAACGCGCTGCGCCGCTATGACGATGCGACGGGGGATGTCCGGCTCGCTTTCGCAGACGTGATGGGAGTCGTCGGCGCTGGCACGTTCGACGACACGCATGCGTACGTGCGCGTGACGACGAGCGCCGGGCCGCGGCTCGTGCGTGCGCCGGATACGCCGGACAGCACGGGCGTGGTGATTTCAAGCGCGCCGGTGGTGGGCGATCCGAACGCGACGCTCAGGCAGACGCGCGACTTCCTCGTCTTCGTCACCGACTCCGGCGCCAATGCGGTCAGCATCCGCAAGTCCGACGGCACGCAGACGACCCTGCCGAACGTGAGCGGACTGCTGTTCACGTGGAATGTCGCCGGCGCCATGTTTCTGGTCGATGGCAATACTGAGGGCAATCGCGTCTGGTACTCGTACATCGGTGCGGGCAACGTCGTCGGCAGTGTGGCGGCGGATGGCACTGATCGCAAGGAGTTCTCGGCACTGCCGTCGACCACCGTCGGATTGGCAGCTTCTGTTGCCCCGCATCGGCTCGTCGCCGCAAGTGGCTTCGGCGCACAGCCATTCAGGCGTTTCCTGGTGAATGCCGGCAACGAGAAGCGCTGGGTCGACGCGGCCAGCGGTGACGTGACGGGTGCGGTGGGCAGCATGCCTGCCGGACTGACGAATGCCGGGGCATCGCTGCCGTACTACGGCTACGCGATGGGCCGCCACGGTGCGATCGGCATCGCCAGCAGCGGCAGCGCGGATGCTTGGCTGCTGTCCGATCAAGTCGGGAGCCTCGTCCGCTTGACGAACCGGATCCCCTGACCGGCGCTCAAGAGGACAGCACTCGCCAGACGAGACGGGATAGCAGAAGTACAGGCGGAGCGGCGCGAGCGTCCTACGCCACCGCGCCAACCACAGGCTCCAGCGTGACGATCACCGGCGCGTGATCGCTCGGTTGCTCCAGGCGACGTGGCTCGATATCGATGGTGCAGGCAGTGCAGCGGCGCACCAGTGGACCACTGAGCAGGATGTGATCGATGCGCAGCCCCATTTTTCGACGGAACGCGAGGTTGCGGTAGTCCCACCAGGAGTAGCTGCGCTCAGGCTGCTCGAACAGGCGAAAGCTGTCGGTCAGCCCGAGATCGATGAGTCCGCGGAAGGCGGCTTTCTCCGGCTCAGAGAACAGCACCTGGCCCGCCCAGGCGGCGGGGTCATGCACATCCCGGTCTTCGGGGGCGATGTTGTAGTCGCCCAGCAGCGCCAGGTTCGGGTGCTGCTGCACCTGGTCGCGCAGCCACTCGGTCAGCGCGGCAAGCCAGGAGAGCTTGTAGGCGTACTTGTCGCTGCCGACCGCCTGCCCGTTCGGGAAGTAGCCGCAGATGACCCGCAGCGCGTCCGCCGGTGCCGCATCGAAGGTCAGCGCGAGCAGCCGCTTCTGTTCATCGGCGAACCCCGGCAGGTTGACCTGTATCTCGTGTGGGGCGCCGGTGGTGGCTTCGCGCATCAGGATGGCGACGCCGTTGTAGGTCTTCTGTCCGGCGAACACGCTGCGATAGCCGGCCGCCTGCAGTTCCGCCTGCGGGAACTTGTCATCGGTCAGCTTGGTTTCCTGCAGGCAGACGATGTCGACCGCGTGCTTGCCGAGCCAGTCGAGCAGGTGCGGCAGTCGGACCTTGAGCGAATTGACGTTCCAGGTGGCGAGCTTCAAGTGAACCTCAGTTGACGGGCGTGTCATCGAGATGGGCGAGGCGATGACCTTCTGCCCTCATCCTACAAGGCCAAAGGGGTCCGCCTGCCCTGGCGGAACCGCTCAACGTTAAGCATGGGTCCGGACCGGCGGCTCGTCGAGCCGTGCGGTGCCGACCTCGCCGCGCCTGATCGCCGCCGCGCGATCGCTGATCGACTGCTTCTGCGCCTCGCTCAGCCGCGCCACGTTCCTCACCTGCAGCGCCATGCGTTGATTGGCCGCCAGCGCCGCTTGGTGGCGCATCAGGAAGTCCCAGTAGAGAGTGGTGAACGGGCAGGCAGTGTCACCCGCGCGCTGTGCGGGGTTGTAGCGGCAGCCTTGGCAGTGCGGGCTCATGCGCTGGATGTACTTGCCGGTGGCGACATACGGCTTGCTTGCCATCAGCCCGCCATCGGCGTACTGGCTCATGCCCAGCGTGTTCGGCAGCTCCACCCACTCGACCGCGTCGACGTACACGGCCAGGTACCAGGCATGCACCTGCCGCGGCCGCACGCCGAACATGAGGGCGAAGAGACCCGTGATCATCAGGCGCTGGATGTGGTGGGCGTAGCCGTGCTCAAGCGTCTGCGTGATCGCCTCGCGCAGGCAGGCCATGTCGGTTGCCCCGGTCCAGTACCAGTCAGGCAGGTCTTCCTGCGCATCCAGCGCATTGAGCTCGGCGTAGCCGGGCATGCGGGTCCAGTAGATGCCGCGCACGTACTCGCGCCAGCCGAGGATCTGCCGCACGAAGCCCTCCACACTGGCCAGCGGCGCTGCGCCCGCGCGATACGCGGCAACTGCAGCGTTCACCGCCTCACGCGGGTTGAGCAGCTTCAGGTTCAGCGCGGCGGACAGGTGTGCGTGGTACAGCCACGGTTCGCCCGGCCACATCGCATCCTGAAAGCGTCCGAACAGCGGCAGGCGCTGCGCCACAAAGCGCTGCAGGGCCTCGAGTGCCTGCGTACGCGTGACCGGCCAAGCGAACGTATCCAGCAGGCCGGGATGCTTTGCAAAGCGTGTCTGCACCAGCGCGATCACCTCGCGCGTCAGTGCATCGGGCGCGAACTCGGCGCGCGGTGGCACCGGGCCCGGCCCGGCGGCACCGAACGCCTCGCGGTTGTCCTCATCGAAGTTCCACTGGCCGCCTTCGGGTTCGTTGCCGTTGGCTGTGCTCATCAGCACGCCGTGGCGCTTGCGCATCTCGCGATAGAAGTACTCCATGCGCAGCGACTTGCGGCCGCGCGCGTGTGCCGCGAACTCGCGCACGCTGCAGTAGAAGTGGCGGTCCTCGCGGATCTCCAGCGGCACGCTGTGCGCCTGCGCCACGTCCTTGATCGACTGCAGCACCCGCCAGTCGCCCGGCGCGGTCATCACGAGACAGGTTGGGCGCAGGCGTTCAAGGTCCGCCGTGAGCTGGGCAGGCAGACGGCCGCGGTTGGCGGGGTCGTCGAGTTGCGTGTAGTGCAGCGGTCGGCCGGCGGCACGCAGCGCCTGCGCGAAGTGGCGCATGGCCGCCAGGAACATGACCGTGCGCGGCTTGCTCGACCACACGTGCGTCGATTCCTCGGCGACCTCTGCCATCCACACCGCGTCGCAGGCGGCATCGAAGTCGTCGAACGCGGACGCGTCGAGGTCGAGCTGGTCCCCCAGCACGAGCACCAGGCGCCGCAACTCAGCCACGCGTGTTCTTGGCGCGCCGGCAGGCGTCGGAGCAGACCTTCACGTCATCCCAGGTCTTGGCCCAGCGGCGACGCCAGGTCATCGGTCGACCACAGACCGCGCAAGGCTTGCTGGGCAGGGCGGCCTTGTTACCGCGGAATCCGGATGCAGGCGACGTCATGGGGATCGATCGAAAAAAGCGCACGTGCCCCGGGCACGCGGCGCTTTCTTTAGCGGTTTTGCTCGAGGCAGGTGCTGTGCAGCCACCGTCGCGCTAGCTGGGGGGCGGCGTCGCCGTGTTGGCCGTCGTTGCCGGACCGGTGGGTGTGACCATCGATCTGGCAGCCGGATTGCGCCAGGTGCGCGGCAGCTGCGACGTGCGCGGATAGCCGGCGGTATCGAGCGTCGTGTGCCAGGCGGAGGGCATGAACTCCTTGACGCTTTGCCGGCCGACCATCAGCACGGGCACCTTCTCGCCGAGATCGAGTTTGCGAAACGCTTCGATGTCCTGAGGCGTGGCAAGCGTGATCTCGGTGTACGGCGCACCGCGCACCTGCAGCAGTTCGCGGGCGGCGATGCAGGGACTGCACGAGGGCGACGTGTACAGCGTTAGCGGAAAGTTGGCGACGGCGCGACGCAACTCGAGTGGCAGGGCGAGCGCGGGATCCACATCGGGTTCGGCGCGGCGCAATGGTTCGATGTTCTTCGCATCACGTGGCGGATTGTCGCCGTAGGTAATGCGACCCTCGGCATCGATCCACTTGAACTGCGCAGCCGCGACGGCAGGCAGCAGGGCGATGGCAAGTGCGGTGAGAGCAGCGGGCAGGCGCATGGTGAATCGTGGCCACGAGGTTACGGAAGCACCAATCGTAGTCGACCGGACCGACGTGCCGATGCGCCTGCTCAGCATCGTGGCAGAGACGCGCTAGGCCATCCCGCTGTGGCGCAGCAGGGCGTCGATCTGCGGCGCGCGGCCACGGAAGGCGGTGAACGAGTCCAGTGCCGGACGGCTTCCGCCGACCGCCAGCACGGCATCGAGGAAGCGGCGGCCCACTGCAGCGTCGAGGGTGCTGCCCCCCGTCCGCGCGGCTTCTTCGAACGCCGCGTAGCAGTCGGCTGACAGGACTTCGGCCCACTTGTAGCTGTAGTAGCCGGCAGCGTAGCCGCCGGCAAAGATGTGCGTGAAGCCGCTGATCATGCGGTTCCAGGCGGGGGGGTGCACCACCGCGACCTCGCGCCTGACGTCATCGACGATGCGATGCACGTCGGCGGCGTCGGTCAGGCCGTGCGCGGCGTGCAGGCGGATGTCGATCAGCGCGAACTCGACCTGGCGCAGCAACTGCATGCCGCTCTGGAAGTTGCGGGCGGCGATCATCTTGTCGTACAGATCGCGCGGCAAGGGCTCGCCGTTATCGACGTGACTGGTGAGCAGCTGCAGAACTTCCCATTCCCAGGCGAAGTTCTCCATGAACTGGCTCGGCAGCTCCACTGCGTCCCATTCGACACCGCGGATACCGGCGACCGACATTTCGTCCACGCGGGTGAGCAAATGGTGCAGTCCGTGCCCGAACTCATGGAACAGCGTGAGCACCTCATCGTGCGTGAACAAGGCTGGCTTGCCGGCCACGGGCTTGGAGAAGTTGCAGGTCAGGAAAGACACCGGCGTCTGCACCTCGCGTTCACCGGCGCGCTGCCGGCCGCGGCGGGCGCGCGCGTCGTCCTGCCAGGCGCCGCCCTGCTTGTGTTCGCGCGCGTACAGATCGAGGTAGAACTGGCCGATGAGGGTACCGTCGGGGGTCTCGATGCGGTGGAACGTTGCATCCGGATGCCAGGTGGGGGCGCGATCTGGCTTGATGCGCACGCTAAACAGCGTCTCGATGACCTTGAACAGGCCGTCGCGCACGCGCTGCTCCGGGAAGTAGCGTTTGAGGGTCTGTTCCGAGTAGGCGTAACGCGCCTCGCGCAGCTTTTCGCTGGCAAAGGCGAGATCCCAGGCTTGCAGCTCGGTCAAGCCGAGTTCGCGCGCGGCAAACTCGCTCAATTCGGCCATGTCGCGTTCAGCGTGCGGGCGCGCACGCGTGGCGAGGTCGTGCAGGAACGCCGTCACCTGGGCGGCCGACTCGGCCATCTTGGGCACCAACGACAGCTCGGCATAGCTTGCGTAGCCGAGCAGTGCTGCCTGCTCCTGGCGCAGGGCGAGCAGCTCGACCATGCTGTGGCCGTTGTCCCACTCGGGCGCGCCGAACTCGGAGGCGCGTGTCACGAACGCGCGGTACATGCGTTCGCGCAGCTTGCGGTCGGTGGCGTACTGGATCACCGGCGCGTAGCTCGGATAGTGCAGGGTGATCTTGAAGCCCTCCCGGCTGTCGGCGGCGGCCGCCTCGCGATACATCGCCAGGATGTCGGGTGGGACGCCGTCGAGCTGCGCGGCCTCGCGCTCCGACAGGTACAGCGCGAAGGCATTGGTGGCATCGAGCACGTTCTCGGCAAAACGCGTGCTCAGCTGCGACTGGCGCTCGCGGATCCGTCGCAGCCGGGCCTTCTGCGGCGGCTCAAGTTCAGCGCCGCCCAGGCGAAAATCGCGCAGCTCGTTTTCCACCACGCGCCGCCGCGCCGGCGACCACTGCGCGAAGTCGGCGCGCGCCGCCAGAGCGCGATAGCGCGCATACAGCGCTTCGTTCTGCGAAAGCTCGGTCCAGAAGTCGGTCAGGCGTGGCAGGTTGGCGTTGTACTGCTCGCGCAGCGCCGGCGAATCGACCACCGCATTCATGTGCGACACCGCACTCCAGGCGCGCGACAGCCGCTCGATGGCGTCGTCCAGCGGCAGCACGACGTTGTCCCAGCTGGCATCGCGCGACGGATCGGTTGCCTGTTCGATGGCCTTGCGGCCTTCGCGCAGCAGCGTGTCGATCGCTGGCGTGATGTGTGCTGGCGCAATCGCATCGAAGCGGACCAGGTCGGAGAAGTCGAGCAGCGGATTGAAGTCGGCGTCGAGCGGCATTGGGGTCAGGTATCAGGTATCGAGAAACGGGACGTTCTAGGCAAGGGCGGCCGCGCGCTCGGCCGATTCGACGGTGTTGGTGAGCAGCATGGCGATCGTCATCGGGCCGACGCCGCCCGGCACCGGCGAGATCCAGCCGGCCACCTCCTTCACGGCGTCGAAGTCGACATCGCCGGCGAGCTTGCCTTCGGGCGTCTTGTTGGTGCCGACATCGATCACCACCGCGCCCGGCTTGACCATGTCGGCGGTCACCATCGCCCGGCGCCCGACGGCGGCAACGAGGACGTCGGCCTGGCGGGTGATCGAAGGCAGGTCGCGGGTGGCGCTGTGGCAGATGGTCACAGTGGCATTGGCGGCGAGCAGCAGCATGGACATCGGCTTGCCCACCATGTTGGAGCGGCCGATCACCACCGCATGCTTGCCGGCGAGTTCGATGTCGATGGATTCAAGCATCTTCATCACGCCGTAGGGAGTGCAGGAGCGGAAGTGCGGGACGCCCATCAATGTGAGGCCAGCATTGGTCGCGTGCAGTCCGTCCACGTCCTTGTCGAACGAGATCGACTCGAGGATGCGCTGTGCGTTCAGGTGCCGGGGCAGCGGCAGCTGCACGAGGATGCCGTGCAGGGTCGGATCGGCGTTCAGGCGAGAGATCACCGCGAGCAGCTCCGCTTCGCTGACCCCGGCAGGCAGCTTCTCGAAAACCGAGCGGATGCCGCAGTCCTCGCAGGCCTTGATCTTGTTGCGCACGTACACCGCGGACGCCGGATCATCACCGACCAGCACCACCGCCAGGCCCGGCCCGCGCCCCGTTGCCTTCAACTGCGCCACGCGGGAGGTCAGTTCGGTGCGCAGGCGGGCGGCCAGCGCCTTGCCGTCGATCAGGCGAGCGGTCATGGGATCAGGGGTCCTGGGTGGGTGAACGACATCATGTCGGCGGGCGTGTGCCAGCAGGAACTTGTCCGCAGACCAACGAAGAGGTTGGCGAGCCCAAGCGCGCGACCAACGGTGCGTGTGCGCCCGCACAAAGCACGAGGCCCGCATTTTACGCAGCGGGCCTCGGGTCGACGGGTGAGGCGGCGCCTCAGGTGGCCGTGCCTGCCAGCGCCACGCGCATCAGGTCGGCAACGGTGTTGGCCTTGAGCTTGTCCATGATGTTGGCGCGGTGCGCCTCGACCTCGTCGGCGATCTGCTTGTTCAAGCGGCCGGCCATGATGCGCTCGAGCACCTGCTGCTCGCGCGCGGTCAGGCGCGCCAGGAGCGACTGATTCATCCGCTCGCGATCGCGTCGAGCGGCGTCTTCACGCGCCTGTACCAGCATCTTTTCGACCAGGCTCTTGAGCTTGGCCTGGTCGAACGGCTTCTCGATGAAGTCAGCGGCGCCTTTCTTCATCGTCGACACCGCCATCTGAACGTCACCGTGGCCGGTGATGAAGATGATCGGCAACTGCGCGGCGCGGGCGATCAGCGCCTCCTGCAACTCCAGCCCGCTCATACCGGGCATCCGCACGTCCAGCACGAGACAAGCGATGGCACCATCGTCGAACGCGGCAAGGAAGCTCTCGGCGCTGTCGTACGTCTTGACCTTGTAGTTGACGCCCTCAAGCAGCCACTGCAGGGAGTCACGGACCGCTTCGTCGTCATCCACCACGTAGACGACGCCCAGGGCTTCGGTGTTGTCGACGTCGTTGGCCGTCATCGTTGCATTCATTGCGCTGTGCTTCCTTTACGAGTTGGTAGGGGATGTCGTGGCGCGCGGCGCGAGATCACGCCGCTGCTTGGTCGGGGCGGGTTTGACCTGTGTCTTGCGGATTCTGTTCACTGCCCGCCGTCGTCGCAAGGGGCAGGGTAAACCGCATGATGGTGCCGCCCGCAGGCTCCGGATTCGCTTCGACCGTCAAGCGGCCGTGATGAAACTCGACGATCGAGCGGCAGATGTTCAGGCCCATGCCCATGCCTTCGCTCTTGGTGCTGAAGAAAGGCTGGAAGAGATTCTCCAGATGGGCCTCCGGGATGCCGCTGCCGCGATCGATCACCAGGATCTGAGCCAGGTTGTCGCCGGTTCGGCTGACCTGCACGTCGATCCGGCGCACGCTGGCACGCTCCATCGCCTCCATCGCGTTCTTGAGCAGGTTCAGCAGCACCTGCTCGATCAGGATCGGATCGACGTCGAGCGGCGGCAGTTCCCGTTCCACCTGGGCCACGATCGCGATGCCCTTCTTGCTCGCATCGATCTCTGCGAAACCGACGGCGTCGTCGATGATGCGGGCGGCCGGTGTGGGGCGGCGGCGCGGCTCGCTGCGTTTGACGAACTCGCGGATGCGCCGAATGATCCGCCCGGCGCGCTGCGCCTGCATGCTGGTCTTCTCCAGCGCCGGCAGCAGGTCTTCACGTGTCACCGGGCCGCGCGCCAGGCGCGCCAGCGCGCCTTCGCTGTAGTTCGTGATCGCTGTCAGCGGCTGGTTCAGTTCGTGCGCCAGCGAGGAGGCCATCTCGCCCATCGTCATCAGGCGCGAGGTGAACTGCACCTTTTCCTGCTGTTGGCGCACGATCTCCTCGGTGGCCTTGCGCAGCGTGATGTCAGTGGCGATCTGCAGGCGCGCGGCGCGGCCGTCGACCCAGCGGATCTCGCGCATGCGCACATCGAACCAGCGGCCGGCCGCGCCATCGCGTACCTCAGCTGACTGCTCGAAGCTGCCGCGTCGCACGCCTGCTGCCAGGCTTTCGTGGCCGTCGGTGCGGTGCCCGAACTCCTGCTGGTAGGCACGGTTGGCGAACAGCAGTTCATCGGCCCCATCAGGTCCCGGCGCGACCACCGACACCGCGGCCTCAAGCGACTCGAGCACCGTGGTGAAGCGCTCCTGTGCTGCTGCCAGTTCGGTACGGATGCGCTTGGACTCGGTGACGTCCGCCATCGACGTGACCCACCCGATCTGTGCGCCAGCGTCATCGACCAGCGGCGACACGTACATGCGAGCGTCGAAGCGGCTGCCATCCGGCCGTTGCACCACGATGTCGAAGCCGGACGCATCGACCTCGCCGGCCAGAATCTGCTCCAGCTTGGCGCGTTGCTCCTGAACCAGTTCGGGCGGCCAGTAGGGGAATGGCGGACCCCGGTTGATCAGTTGCGCTTCGGGCCAGCCCGTCATCTGGCAGAAGGCCTTGTTCACGTAGCGCACCACGCCCTGCGGATCGAGTACCCGCAGCCCGGTGGCGAGCGAGTCTTCCATGGCTCGACGCAGCGACGTCTCGGCCACCAGCACGCGATCGGCCCGCACCAGCTGCGTGGTGTAGCGCAGCAAGGCGGTCAGCGCGATGCCCACCGCGGCGGCCAGACCGGCCACCAGCCACGCCAGGGCGCGCCCGGTCAGGCGCGACTGCATGCGGAACGGACTCGCTTGCAGCGTGATGTTGGGCGGCAGCGGTGACAGCGCGGCAGCATAAGTGGGCGACCCTGCGGGCGGATCACTGGCGCTGGTCGCGCCCAGCACGACGCCGTCGGCCAGGAGCAGGATGCGGTAGCGCTCGCGGGTGTCGACCGACAGGCCATTGAGCAGCAGGTCGCGCGGCAGCACGTTCAGCAGCAGTGCGCCGATGTATCGCCGATCCGCGTAGACCGGGACCACCAACGCCACCATGCTGGGTCGTCCGGCCACCTCCAGCACGCCCCAGATGCCGGTCGGCGAAACTCGAGCCTGTTCCAGGAGCGACTGGAAGCTGGCGTCGACCGGATCGTCCGGCAGCATCGGTAGGGCGCTGGCAGGTGCTGGCTGCCAGACCAGGCGGCCGGTTGCGTTCACGTACTTGACGCGCTGGATCTCGGGCTTGGCGGCCACGAGGTCGTTGGCAAAGCGGTTGAAACGCCGCTCGTCGACGGTCCCCGCGCCGATCTCCAGCGCCGTTGCAGAGACCGACTCGACCAGACTCAGCAAGCGCGCATCGAGCTGCTGTGCGGCCGAGTCGAAATCCCGCTGCAGCGTTTCCCGCTGCAAGGCGCGATCCTCGAACACGATGGCGACGAACAACGCCAGGATGAGCATGACGAGGGCAGCGATCGCCGCAAATGGCAACCACGTGCCTCTTCGGCGCCGATCGACCGGCAGTCCCAGCGCGTCGAACGCGGGCTGACGGGCCGTGCGTTCGCTGGGTTCGACAGTGCCGATGGGTGCCATGGGGGCCTGGGTGCGCAGCGGACGGTGCTACCGATTGCGCTTTGCGGTCGCGGGTCGCAGGATGAGATCGATTATTGCCGACAAGGCAAAACCGGCGCGGGCCGCGTCCTCAGAGTCAGTCTATTCCGCATTGCAGGATGGAATGCCGCTATTTGAAAGATTGCCGATCGCTGATAGAGTCCGACCCAACGCAGTCTCGCCATCACGTTGCGCTGTACGCCCGTTCCACCTTACCCAGAGCGCTTCGCCGACAAGAAGCGCCCCGCCTAGGAGACAGACATGTCCGCTGTGCCGAACTTCCCGCCGGCCGCCAATGATCCGCGCGACCCCGATACGCTGGAAACGCGCGAGTGGATCGATGCCCTCGATGCGGTCCTGGAGCGCGAAGGGCCGGAGCGTGCCCACTACCTGATCGAACGCCTGTCGGAAAAGGCGCGTCGCTCGGGCGCCTACATCCCGTTCTCCGCCAATACCGCGTACATCAACACGATTCCGGTGCATCTGGAGGAGCACACGCCGGGCGACCCGGTTATCGAGGAGCGACTGCGCGCTTACATGCGCTGGAACGCGATGGCCACGGTGGTGCGCGCCAACCGCGGCGACGGCGACCTGGGCGGCCACATTGCCAGCTATGCCTCGGTCGGCACCATGATGGAGGTGGGTTTCAACCATTTCTGGCGCGCGCCGCATGGCGACTTCGGCGGCGACCTGCTGTATCTGCAGGGGCACTCCTCGCCGGGCGTGTATGCACGGGCATTCCTCGAAGGTCGCCTGACGGAAGAGCAACTGCTCAACTTCCGTCGCGACGTCGACGGCAAAGGCGTGACGTCGTATCCACACCCCAAACTGATGCCTGACTTCTGGCAGTTCCCCACGGTGAGCATGGGCCTGGGGCCGATCCAGGCGATCTACCAAGCGCGCTTCCTCAAGTACCTGCACAACCGCGGTATCGCCAACACAGAGGGCCGCAAGGTGTGGGCCTTCTGCGGCGACGGCGAGATGGACGAACCCGAATCGCTCGGTGCGATCGGCATGGCGGCACGCGAGAAGCTCGACAACCTGATCTTCGTTGTGAACTGCAACCTGCAGCGTCTTGACGGGCCGGTGCGCGGCAACGGCAAGATCATCCAGGAGTTGGAGGGCGAGTTCCGTGGCTCCGGCTGGAACGTGATCAAGCTGATCTGGGGCTCGTACTGGGATCCGCTGCTCGCCAAGGACAAGGATGGTGCGCTGTTGCGGCTGATGGAGAGCACCGTCGACGGCGAGTACCAGAACTTCAAGGCCAACGATGGCGCCTTCGTGCGCAAGCACTTCTTTGGCAAGGACCCGCAGACGCTGGAGATGGTGTCGCGGATGAGCGATGCCGACATCTGGCGCCTGAATCGTGGCGGACATGACCCGCACAAGATTTACGCGGCGTTCTCTGCCGCCACCAAGCACGGCGGCCAGCCGACCGTGATCCTGGCCAAGACCGTGAAGGGCTACGGCATGGGCAAGATCGGCGAGGGCAAGAATCCGACGCACCAGGTCAAGAAGCTCGACGACGACGCGATCCGCGAGTTCCGCGACCGCTTTGCGATCCCGATCCCGGACGACAAGCTCGCCGATGTCCCGTTCTATCGACCTGCCGACAACTCGCCCGAAATGAAGTACCTGCAGGAGCGCCGACGCGCGCTGGGCGGCTATCTGCCGCAGCGGCGTCGAGTCGCCGACGAGAAGCTCTCGACCCCGGCGCTCGACGCGTTCAGCGCGGTGCTGGAGCCTACGGCCGAAGGCCGCGAGATCAGCACGACGCAGGCGTTCGTACGGGCGCTGACGCAATTGGTGCGCGACAAGACGATCGGCCCGCGCGTGGTGCCGATCATTCCCGATGAAGCGCGTACCTTCGGCATGGAAGGCATGTTCCGCCAGCTGGGCATCTTCAGCCAGCAAGGTCAGCTGTACGAACCGGTCGACCGTGACCAGGTCATGTACTACCGGGAGGACAAGGCCGGCCAGATCCTGGAAGAAGGGATCAACGAGGCGGGCGCGATGGCGGACTGGATTGCCGCGGCGACTTCCTACTCGACCAACAACCGCGTGATGATCCCGTTCTACATCTTCTATTCGATGTTCGGGTTCCAGCGCGTCGGTGACCTGGCCTGGGCGGCGGGAGACATGCAGGCGCGTGGCTTCCTGCTCGGCGCCACGGCCGGGCGCACGACGCTCAACGGCGAAGGACTGCAGCACCAGGACGGTCATTCGCATCTGATGAGTGCCACCATTCCCAACTGCATCAGTTACGACCCGACCTTCGCGCACGAAGTGGCCGTGATCCTGCAGGACGGCCTGCGTCGCATGGTGCAGAACCAGGAGGACGTCTGGTACTACATCACGCTGATGAACGAGAACTACCCGCAGCCGGGCCTGAAGAAGGGCCAGGAGCAGGGCATCCTCAAGGGCATGTACCTGCTGCGTGAGGGACCGGCCGGCAGTGGCATGGGGCGCTCGATCGCGCGCGTGCAACTTTTGGGCAGCGGCACCATCCTGCGCGAGGTGATGGCGGCGGCCGAGTTGCTGGAGCAGGATTGGGCGGTGGCTGGCGATGTCTGGAGCGTCACCAGCTTCACCGAACTGCGGCGCGACGGCATCGAGGCTGAGCGCCACAACCTGCTGCATCCGACTAAGCCGGCGCGTGCGAGCTACGTGCAGCAAAACCTGGAGCGCACCGCCGGCCCGGTGGTGGCCTCCACCGACTACATGCGCCTGTTCGCCGACCAGATCCGGCCCTACATTCCACGCGGGCGCAGCTACACGGTGCTCGGCACCGATGGCTTCGGTCGGTCTGACACGCGCGAGAAGCTGCGCGAATTCTTCGAGGTGGACCGCCACTTCGTGGTGATCGCGGCGCTGAAGGCGTTGGCCGACGAAGGCGTGCTGCCAATGGCCAAGGTCGCCGAGGCGATCAAGAAGTACGGCATCGATCCGGACAAGCCGAACCCGGCCACCGTCTAGGCCAACGCAGCACGAACCAACAACAACCTTCGGGCTGCGGGCTGCCGGCGCTGGCTAGACGCCGCAGCAACCACCCGACCCCGAGACAAGGGTGCACGCAATGGGCAACATGGTCGAGATCAAGGTGCCGGACATTGGCGACTTCAAGGAGGTGGAAGTCATCGAGGTGCTGGTCAAGGCAGGTGATGTGATCGGCAAGGAGCAATCGCTGATCACGGTGGAAAGCGACAAGGCGTCGATGGAGATTCCGTCGTCGGCGGCGGGCAAGGTGAAGGAGCTGAAGGTCAAGCTCGGTGACAAGGTGGCGGAGGGCTCGCTGATCCTGGTGCTTGAAGCGGGCGAGGGGGGCTCGACCTCGGCGCCGGCTCCTGCGGCGCAGTCGTCCGCACCTGCGCCAGCTCCTGCGTCGGCACCACCTCCTGCACCTGTGCCAGCAGCGGCTGCGTCGCCTGCCTCGACCGCGTTCGCGACCGAAATGGGAGCGCGTCCGGCTGCGCAGCCCGCGCCTGGCGAGGTTGCGGCGAACCCGCACGCCTCGCCGTCGGTGCGCAAGTTCGCGCGCGAACTCGGCGTCGACCTGTCCGGGGTGAGAGGTAGCGGTCCGAAGGGACGTATCACGCCGGATGACGTACGAGAGTTCGTCAAAGGCGTGATGGCGGGTGGGGCGCGCCCCGCGGCCGCCGGCACCGTGCCCCAGGGAGGTGGGCTGCCCGGCCTGCTGCCCTGGCCTCAGGTGGACTTCGCCAAATACGGTCCGATCGAGCGCGTGGAGATGTCGCGCATCAAGAAGCTGTCCGGCCCGAACCTGCACCGTAACTGGGTGACGATTCCGCACGTCACCAACCATGAAGACGCCGACATCACCGACCTGGAGGCCTTCCGCGTCCAGCTCAACAAGGAGAACGAGCGCAACAAGGATGCCGCCAAGCTCACCATGCTGGCGTTCCTGATCAAGGCCTGCGTGGCCACGCTGAAGAAGTTCCCGGACTTCAATGCATCGATCGATGCCGCCAGCGGCGACGCGATCATCCGCAAAAGCTACTGGCACATCGGCTTCGCCGCCGACACGCCCAATGGTCTCGTGGTGCCGGTGATCAAGGATGCCGACAAGAAAGGCATCTTCGATATCGCCGCCGAAAGCTCAGCGCTGGCGGCCAAGGCGCGCGAGGGCAAGCTGTCGCCCGCTGACATGCAGGGCGGCACATTCAGCATCAGCTCGCTCGGCGGCATTGGTGGCACGTACTTCACGCCGATCATCAACGCGCCCGAGGTGGCGATCCTCGGCGTGTGCCGCGCCAGCATGAAGCCGGTGTGGGACGGCCAGCAGTTCGCCCCGCGCTTGATCCTGCCGCTGTCGCTGTCCTGGGATCATCGCGTGGTCGACGGCGCTTCGGCTGCGCGCTTCAACGCGCACCTGGCTGCGCTGCTGGCGGATTTCCGCCGGGTGATGCTCTGACGTACTGAGTGCCGATCCGTGTCGCCGGCGCTGCCCCGGCGCGGATCGCAGCTGCCCCGGTTCCCATGACCACCATCGTCGTCGTCAAAAAGGAGCGCGAAATCGCCATCGCCTCCGACGCCCTCGTCACCTTCGGTGAGACGCGGCTGCCGCACGGCTACGAGGTCAACGAGAAGATCTTCCAGGTCGGCGACGCCTACATCGGCTTGGCAGGAAGCACCGCCCACTTCGCGGTGCTGGCCGATGCGCTGCGCGGCATGGGTGACGACTGTCGGCTCGGCAGCCGGGTGCAGGTGTTCGGTACCTTCCAGAAGCTGCATCAGGTGCTCAAGGAGAAGTACTTCCTCAATACCAAGGAAGAGGACTCGGACCCGTACGAGTCGTCGCAGATCACCGCCGTGATCGCCAGTCCGGCCGGCATCTTTGGCGTGTATTCGTATCGCGAGGTGTTCAGCTTCGACCGCTTCTGGGGCATCGGCTCCGGCCGCAACTTCGCCCTGGGTGCGATGTATGCCAGCTACGAACGCACTGCGTCCGCGAAGCGCATCGCCGAACTCGGCGTGAAGGCCGGATGCGAGTTCGACAAGAGTTCAGCGCTGCCGGTGCGGGTGTTCAGCCTGGCCACCAGCGAGGCCGCCACCGAACAACAAGGACAGAATCCATGAGCACGACGATCGAGATCAAGGTGCCGGACATCGGCGACTTCAAGGAAGTTGAAGTCATCGAGGTGCTGGTCAAGGCGGGCGATGTGGTCGGCAAGGAGCAGTCGCTGATCACGGTGGAGAGCGACAAGGCGTCGATGGAGATTCCGTCGTCGGCCGCAGGCAAGGTGAAGGAGCTGAAAGTCAAGCTGGGCGACAAGGTGGCGGAGGGCTCGCTGATCCTGACGCTCGAGGCCGAGGAGGGCGCTGCCGCTTCCGCACCGTCCGCCTCGCCTGCACCGGCCGCCGCGGTTACCGGCACCCCCGCTCCTGCCCCGGCACCGGTGGTCCAGGCCGGCCCGGCCTTTGGCGGCAAGGTCGATCTCGACTGCGACGTGCTGGTGCTGGGTGCGGGTCCGGGCGGCTACTCCGCCGCGTTCCGCGCCGCCGACCTCGGCAAGAAGGTGGTGCTGGTGGAGCGCTATGCGTCGCTCGGCGGGGTCTGCCTCAATGTCGGCTGCATTCCGTCCAAGGCGCTGTTGCACGTGGCGGCGGTGATGGACGAGGCAGCGCACTTTGCCGATATCGGCGTCGCCTTCGGCTCGCCGACCGTCGACTTGGCCAAGCTGCGCGCGCACAAGGACAAGGTGGTCGGCAAATTGACCGGCGGCCTGGCGCAGATGGCGAAGATGCGCAAGGTCACGGTGGTGCGCGGCTACGGCAGCTTTGTCGATCCGCATCATCTCGCGGTCGAACTGACCGACGGGCCGGGCCAGGACAAGTCCGGCGGCTCGCAGGTGATCCGCTTTGCCAGCGCCATCATCGCCGCCGGCTCGGCGCCGGTGCGGCTGCCGTTCATGCCCGAGGACGAGCGCATCTTCGATTCCACCGGCGCGCTGCAGTTGCGCGAGGTGCCGAAGAAGATGCTCGTCATCGGCGGCGGAATCATCGGCCTGGAAATGGCCAGCGTGTATTCGACGCTGGGCGCGCGCATCGACGTGGTCGAGATGCTCGACGGCCTGATGCCCGGAGCGGATCGTGATCTCGTGAAGGTGTGGCAAAAGCGCAACCAGCCGCGCTTCGACCGCGTGATGCTCAAGACGCGCACCGTGGGCGTCGAGGCCAGGCCCGACGGCCTGTATGCCAGTTTCGACGGCGAAGGCGCGCCGCAAGGGCCGCAGCGCTACGACGCCGTCCTGCAGTCGGTCGGACGCAGTCCTAACGGCCGCAAGATCGGCGCCGACAAGGCCGGCGTCACCGTCACCGAGCGCGGCTTCATCGAAGTCGACTCGCAGATGCGCACCAACGTGCCGCACATCTTCGCCATCGGCGACGTGGTCGGCCAGCCGATGTTGGCGCACAAGGCGGTGCACGAGGGCCATGTGGCGGCTGAGGCCGCGGCTGGCGAAAAATCCCATTTCGACGCCCGCGTGATTCCGTCGGTGGCCTATACCGATCCGGAGATTGCCTGGGTCGGCGTTACCGAAGACGAGGCCAAGAAGGTCGGGCGCAAGCTGACCAAGGGCGTGTTCCCGTGGAGCGCATCCGGTCGCGCCATTGCCAACGGGCGCGACGAAGGCTTCACCAAGCTGCTGTTCGATGCCGAAACGCATCGGATCGTTGGGGGTGGCATCGTTGGCACGCATGCGGGCGACTTCATCGGTGAAGTCGCCTTGGCGATCGAGATGGGAGCCGATGCGGTCGACATCGGCAAGACGATCCACCCGCATCCCACGCTGGGCGAGACGATCGGGCTGGCGGCTGAAGTCGCAGAGGGCAGTTGCACCGACCTGCCGCCGTCGCGTCGCTGATCCGTACAGCGGGTGCAGCGGCAGCAGTTGTCAGGGAGCGCTTCAGCCGCTCGGACGAATCTATCCGCGGGCGGCAGGATGCAGGGTTAATTGCTCGTCACGGCTTGACGCATCGCGTTAAGGCGTTACCCTACGCGCACGAATCGTCAGTTGCACGCGGCCGGCAGCGGAGGCCTGCGTGGAACTCAAAAGGTCACCCATGGGATTCCTCCCGTTCGCCTCCGGTGGCGGCGCCAGTCTCGCGCCCGAGACCGTGTCCGCTCCTGGTCAGGTTCATGCCTGGTCCGACCCGCTGACATGGAGCGGCCGGCTGCCCGGCCGCCGCGATGTCGTTCAGGTCCCGGCGGGCCGTTCGCTGCTGATCGATCAGGACATCGACATTGCCGCGCTGGAGATCGCCGGCGAAGTCAACTTCGCCGATCGCGACATTCGCGTCGAGTGCGACGGCATCCTCGTCACCGGCGCCGGCGTGATGCGCGCCGGCACCAGCGACGCGCCGTTCGCCCATCGCCTCACCCTCACGCTGGGCTGCACGCCCGAGCGCGACCTGATCGACGGCCTCGGCAGCAAGTTCATGGCGGCGGTCGATGGCGGCCGCATCGAACTGAACGGCCCACGCCGTACCGGCTGGGTCGTGCTGGGCGACACCGTAGCGCCGGGCGCGATCGTGATCCGTCTGGCCGAGCCCACCGACTGGGACGCGGGTGACCGCATCGCCATCGCCTCCGGCGGCGCCGAGCTGCCGTTGGTGGAAGAGCGCACGGTCTTCGGCATGTCGCCCGACGGCCTGCACGTGACGCTCGATGCGCCCATGCAGCACCGCCATCTTGGCCAGCACGGCCGCGTGCGCAACGCGCTGCCCGGCGCCATTGCCAAGGTCGCGCTGCTGTCGCGCTCGATCGTGGTGGAAGGCGACACCAATGCGTCGCGCACGAGCATTGGTGCCCATTGCATCATCGCCGGCCACGCGCCGGGCGAGCCGTTTCCCGACAACGCGCGCGGATCGGTCGGCAGCTTCGTCGGCGTGGAATTCCGCCGCATGGGACAGTTCAACCGCACCAATCGTTATCCGCTGTATTGGCACGCCAACGGCGACGTGCCCGGCAACCAGCTCGTCGACTGCGTGATCCACCAGTCGTTCCAGCGTGGCGTGGTGGTGGCCGACACGCGCGGCGTGCGCCTGCACGGCAACGTCGTGCACAAGCCGCTCGGTCACGGCTTCATCGTCGACCAGGCCGATCAAGCGCAGGACGTGGCGACCATGCTCACCACGAACCTCACGATCCGCCCGCGGCGCGTGCGTTTTGCCGATCCGGCGATGCGCGACCTGTACGAGCGTCGCCCGCGCAGCCTGTGGATCTCCGACACGCGCCGCCCGGCGGGCGAAGGCGTCAGCGAGTAGACCGAACCGGGCAGCGCCACTGCCCGCCGCAGCGAGTCTCTCGATTTGCGTCGCTATGATCCGCGGCATTGCCTGCCCTTGCGGATCAACGTTCCGATGTCTCCCCAGGATGAACTCAAGCGCGCGGTCGCGCGCGCGGCGCTGCCGTTCGTACCCGCCGGCGCGGTGATCGGGGTCGGTACCGGCTCCACCGTCGACTGCTTCATCGACGCGCTGGGTGAGGCGGGCGTGCGCCTCAATGGCGCGGTGTCCAGTTCCGAGCGCAGCACGGTCAAGCTGCGTGCGCTCGGCGTGCCGATCCTCGATTGCAACGATGTCGATGCGCTGCCGGTCTACATCGATGGCGCCGACGAGATCGATCCCGGCTTCAACATGATCAAGGGCGGCGGTGCCGCGCTCACGCGCGAGAAGATTGTCGCCGCCATCAGCACGACCTTCGTATGCATTGCCGACGCCAGCAAACGGGTGCCCGTGCTGGGACGTTTTCCGCTGCCGGTCGAGGTGATCCCGATGGCGCGGCGCCAGGTGATGCGCCAACTGGCCGAACTCGGGGGCGAACCGGTGTGGCGCGAGGGCGTGCTGACCGATAACGGCAACCTCATCATCGACGTGCGCGGGCTCGCCATTCACGATCCGCGCGTCACCGAGGCCCGCATCAATCAGATCGCCGGTGTCGTCACCAACGGCCTATTCGCTGCTCGCGGCGCCGACGTACTGCTGCTCGGCACCGCTGACGGCGTGCAGCGCCTCGATCGACCCTGAGCCTGAGCCATGGACCAGCCCGCGACCCTGCCGGCCGGGCGGTGACGTGACCGCGGATCGCGGGCCACTGCGCGTGTGGCGTGCGGTCGCTGCGGCGCTCGCCGTCGTGGCGCTGGCGCCACTGGCATACCTGGCCGCAGCGTTGATCCTCGGCATGCTGGCGGTTCACACCGAGTGGCGGCCCACGCCGGAAGACGCCAGCGGCGTGCCGGTCTGGCTGAGAACCAACGGCGTGCATGCCGACCTCGTGCTGCCGGCGCGCGAGCCGCACGACTTCACGCGCGAGTTTCCGCGCGCTGCGCTGATCGACGCGCGGCGCGAGCCTTCGGTGCTGCCGTTCAACTGGATCGCCTTTGGCTGGGGCGATCGTGCGTTCTATCTGAACACGCCAACCTGGGCCGACCTTGACCTTGGCATCGCCTGGCGTGCGCTTACCGCGCAGGGGCCGAGCGCGATGCACGTGGAATACATTCGGCGTCCGGAAGACTTCGACGTACGCCTGTTGTGGCTGAGCGAAGATGAGTACGCGCGCCTGCTTGCCTACGTCCAGGGTGGATTTCACCGTGCCCCGACGGGCCGCCCGATCCGCATCGATCACCCAGGTTACGGCGCAACCGACGCCTTCTTCGAAGGGGTAGGCAGCTACAGCGCCGTGCTCACGAGCAACGAGTGGGTGCGCCGCGCGCTGGAACACGCGGGCGTGCATACCGCGCGCTGGGCGCCGTTCGATCGGGCACTGTTATGGCAGGCTCGGCGGGCCGGTGTTGCCGGCGGTTCGTCGAAGGATCAGCGATGAGGCCTTCTGACGGTGGCGACCAAGGAGAGGAAAGATGGGTGATACGCGCGTGGAGCTGCACGAGGTCGTGCCTGACCATGCGCTGATTGCCCGGCTCGAGAGGCAGCAGATCAGCATCCGGCGCACGCTGTCGCCCAATAAGCGCCGTGTCATCAGCTTTGTCGATCGCTGCGCCGAATCCCACTGGCCGCAGGAGCCAGGCTGTCGGCTTCTATGCCAAGACGGTCAGCGCCCAGGTGATCGATGACTCGACGCCCGGCATCTGTGGGCGGCTGATCACGTCGTTGTCGGCGGCGGCGCAGCACTGGCTGAGCGTGGCGCTGATCCGGTGGGTTCGCCTTTCGCACAGCGTTCGTGAGGTTTGTCACCCAAGGCTGCTACCAAGCGCCAGCGCATCGCATCCGGCATCCTGTCGCGGCGAGAATCGCGTCACACCGACAACCAAGATCGAGGAGACGCCATGAATGTTCGCCGCCAGCTTTTAATTGCCTGTGTTGCCGCGCCGCTTGCCGCGGCAGGCGCAGGTCCTGCGCACGCCCAGGCCGTCGATGCCGCCAAGCTGCCCGAGGCCAAGCGCACCCGCCTGGCGCTCTACGTGGCCGCACGCGATGTGCCTGCGCTCATTGAAGCGAGCGGCGGACCTGCGAAAGTGCTGTTCCTGGACGTGCGTACACGCGCCGAAGCGATGTACGTGGGCATGGCCGACGGCGTCGATGCGCTGGTGCCCTTCGTCGAGCATCAGGAACTGATGACTGACTGGGACGACCGGCGCGGCATCTACCGTCTGGAACCCTTGCAGGACTTCGTGCCCGAGGTGAACCGGCGGCGCCAGGCCAAGGGTCTGGCCAAGTCCGATGTCGTGATCCTGATCTGCCGCTCCGGCGACCGCAGCAGCCGCGGCGCGAACCGGCTGCAGGAGGACGGCTACACGCGCATCTACAGCGTGGTCGACGGCTTCGAAGGCGACAAGAGCAAGGAAGGCCGGCGCACCGTCAACGGATGGAAGAACGCCGGCCTGCCGTGGAGCTACGACCTCGATCGCGCAAGGATGTACTTCCCGCGCTGAATCTCTCGTCGCGCCGGCGCCGACCTTCGAGCTTGCCGACCCGCCGTGCCGCCGAGCGGGCAAGTGGGCAAGGCGCAAGTTGAATGATCGGTGTGTCTTGTCGGTCTTGAAACTGGGGTGCGGATCTGCCGCTATTCAGAGGATGGCTCCGCGTGGCTGCGCCTACGATCTTGCGTCGAATTTCCGGGCCACCCCTGGTGGTCGGAACCGCGAAGGACACACATGCAATTGGGCGCTCCGAAACTCGCCGTCTGGTCATCATTTGGTGCGGCCTACGCGCACACGGCGGTGTCTGATCCTGTGTCCACCGCGGCGCGGCGGCACGCGGTGCCCACCGGCGTCCCGCTGCAGTCATCCGCGATCGTGACGATCTCGCCCCAGGCACAGGAGATCGCAGCGCAGATTGCGCGTGGTACCGCAACCTTCAACGGCCCGCAGAACGCACAGCCCAATCCGGCAGCGACCTGGGGCATCGGGCGCTAGCGCGCTGTCCTGCGCTCGAACTCAGATCGACGAACAAGAACCTGCGCGGATTGCCCGCCATACGCGCTCCGCGGTGGCCGGCATCTCGATGTCGTTGACGCCAAGTGAGCGCAGCGCATCCAGCAGCGCGTTGATCACGGTCGGGGTCGCACCGACCGTGCCCAGTTCGCCCACACCCTTGGCGCCGAGCGGATTGATCTTGCAGGGCTGACTCTCGTCGGTAATCGTGGTGAACGCGGGCAAATCGTCGGCACGTGGCAGTGCGTAGTCCATGAACGAACCAGTGACAAGCTGGCCGCTGTCGCGGTCATAGTGCACCGCTTCGAACAGGGCCTGACCGACGGCCTGAGCGATCCCACCGTGAATCTGGCCGGCAACGATGAGCGGGTTGATCACGCGGCCGACGTCGTCCACGGTGGTGTAGCGGACGATTCGGGTGGCGCCGGTGGCCGGGTCGACTTCCACCTCGCACACGTGGCAGCCGTTGGGCCAGGACGGTCCGCCGACCTTCTGCAGGGTGTCGATGGTCAGGCGCCGCTCCGGTTGGCGCGCGGCGACATCGAAGAGACCGATGCCAAGATCGGTGCCTTCGACCGCAAAGCGGCCGTCGGCGTAGACGATGTCGGCGGCAGGCGCCTCGAGCGCCCCGGCGGCCAACTGGCGCCCGAGCTCGATGGTTTCGTTGGAAGCAGTGAGCATCGCCGAGCCGCCGATGTACAGCGAGCGGCTGCCCATGCTGCCGATGCCCTGTGCCGTATCCGAGTCGCCCTGCACGATCTCGATGCGTGCCGGATCGATCTGCAGCGTGTCGGCCAGGATCTGCACGTAGCTCGTCTCGATGCCTTGTCCCATCGCCTGCATCGCAGTGAACACGCGCACCTTGCCTGCAAACGGGCCGTCGGCATCCACCTGCAGTCGTACCGCTTCCTGATGCACGACGCCGGTCCACTCCAGGAAGGTGGACAGCGCGCGGCCGCGCAGCAGTCCGCGCGCCTGGGATTCGCGCTGGCGCGCGGCGTAGCCTGCCCAGTCGGCCGCAGCCAATGCCTGGTCGAGGATGCGGGGGAAGTCGCCGCTGTCGTAGGTCTCGCCCATAGGCGTGCGGTACGGCAGCATCGCCGGCGTGATGAGATTGATGCGGCGAAACTGTGCCGGGTCGCGACGCAACTGCGCGGCAGCCTCGTCCATCAGCCGCTCGATCAGGTAGATCGCCTCGGGCCGCCCGGCGCCGCGGTAGGCGGAGACGACGTTGGTGTGGGTGAGCACCGCGCGTGCTTCGAGGTCGAGCGCCGGCACGTGATACACGCTGGTGATCACCTTCTCGGTCAGCGCCAGGTGGATGGCGGCGCCGGCGCCATGCGCGTAGGCACCGAGGTTGCCGACTAGCCGCACGCGTAGTGCGCGGATGCGGCCTTCGGCATCGAGCGCCAGTTCGGCCTCACCACGCTGATCGCGCCCGTGGCTGCCCGCCTGGAAGTCCTCGAGACGCGTGACGCGCCAGCGCACCGGCACGCCGAGCGACTTGGCGGCAAAGGCCGCCAGCACGTCTTCCGGTTGCAGCAGCGTCTTCATGCCGAAGCCGCCACCGACGTCGCCCACGACGACGCGGATCTGCGCCGGCGGCATCTTCAGCACGCCGGCCAGCGACTTCTGAAAGCCTGCCGGGTTCTGCGAACTCGCGTGCAAGGTCAGGCGGCCGCTTGCTGCGTCGAACAGCGCGGCCCCGGCGCGCGGTTCGAGCGTCACCGGCGCCAGGCGCTGGTTCATCACGTTCACGCGCACGACATGGGCAGCGTCGGCGAAGGCCGCGTCGCACGCGGCGGCATCGCCGTAGCGCGCCAGCGCCGCGACATTGCCGGGCGCACCGTCCCAGACCTGTAGCGCGCCCGGCGCGATGGCGGCGTCGAGGTCGACGATCGCCGGCAGCGGCGCGTAGTCGATCCAGGCCTGCGCCGCCGCAGCGTCCGCCTGCGCGCGCGAAAGGGCGACGATTGCCATCACCGGCTGGCCGACGTAGCGCACGACATCCACGGCCAGCGCCGGGTAGGGCGGCGTGCTCATCGCACCGCCCGCAGCGTTCTTGAAGCCCGGGCTGGTGGGAAACGGGGCGATGCCGGCGGCCGCCAGATCAGCACTGGTGTAGACGGCGACCACGCCGTCCAGCGACTTCAGCGGCTCGGCATCGATGGCGACGATGCGCGCATGCGCATGCGGCGAGCGCACCAGGACCAGATGCAGCGCCTGCGGCAGGTCGAGGTCATCGGCATAGCAGCCGCGGCCGGTGAGCAGCCGATCGTCCTCGATCCGGGTGACGGCTTGGCCGATGCCGAACTTCATCCGCTGACTCCTGACCGACCCGCTCGTCGACGGCGTGACAGCTACTGCGACGGCGGCACGTAGCCGGTCGGCTGATCGGCACCCTCACCGAAGAAGTAGTTCTCCATTTGCGTCGCCAGGTACTTGCGGGCGCGGACATCGGCGAGATTGAGCCGGTTCTCGTTGACCAGCATCGTCTGGTGCTTCTGCCAGGCGGCCCAGGCTTCCTTCGACACGTTCTCCCACAGCTTCTTGCCCA
>LNFM01002785.1_pt1 | contig 35942 bp, 20 predicted proteins | sample 596031 | NCBI WGS metagenome assembly LNFM01 (sample SAMN04254537, study PRJNA301005) | activated carbon metagenome | isolation source: dual media filters at the Ann Arbor, Michigan drinking water treatment plant | place: USA: Ann Arbor | reverse complement strand
GCCGCCACACGCCCGACGACCTCCTCCGCCATGGTTCCCGCGACGGACAGCAAGGCGGCACTCGCCCCCGCCGCCTGGCGGCGGGGGCGATGCTGAGCGCTCGGACCGCCCGCATCACCGACAGGACGACCAAGTTTCGGTAGACCGTTTCCCGGAGATGGCCATGGCATCGTGTCGGCATGGCTCGACATGACGCACCGCTACCCGATCATCATCTCGTCGTCGGGCAGGTCGCGCAGTAGCTCGTGCGCGCCACCATCACGGAATCCATCATCGGCGATCTCCGCCGCGAAACCCGCGCCGGGGTTCTCGACGTCTGGGACATGACGGTGCGCGGCCTCGTCCTGCGCCTGCTGCCATCAGGCCGCACGACATGGTCTGTCCGGGCATGGACGTCCTCCGGGAGCCGCACCTCGATCAAGCTCGGCGAACATCCCGCGCTGCGTGTTGTCGATGCGCGGCGACAGGCGCTGATCCAGATCGGTGCCGTGCAGCAAGGACGGGATCCGGTCGGCGAACGCCGCGCCGCCCGGCAGGCTCGTCGCGAAGCATCCGCCGCCATCACGGTCGAGCACGCCCTGAGCGAATGGCAGAGGGCGCGCATCCATGCGGCGGAGGCCCCGTGGTCGCGGACTTACGCCTCTCGCGTCGCGAGTGCGCTCCGGGTCCATGTCTCCAGTCGCCTCCGGAGCCAGCCGCTGCGCGATGTCCGCAGGGAGGCATGGACGGGGTTGTTGGCGAGGGTGGCGCAGGAGAAACCCGGTGCAGGCGCGTTCCTCTACACCATCACCTCGTCATTCCTCGGCTACGCGGAGGCCATGGGCTGGATCGAGGCCCACCCGCTCCCCCGGCAAGGCCGCAAGCTCATCGCGCCCCATGTCGCGCCCCGAACGCGGGTGCTGGACGATCATGAGTGGCTGGCCGTCTGGCGGGCTGCTGAACGCGAGCCGGTGAAGCTCCGGGCATTCACCCGGATTTTGATCCTGACCGCCTGCCGCGTGTCGGAGGTAGCCGACATCGGCACCGGCGAGGTGGTGGCGGATGGCGCAATCTGGGTGATCCCCGGCGACCGGGTGAAAAATGGCTGCGAACACATCGTGCCGCTGGAGACACTGGCACAGGCCGAGTTGAAACTGGTCTGGCCGAAGGCCACCGGGGAGATCGGCAGCGCGTGGAAGCTGCTCGGGCGATCTCCGACGAACGGGTTTACCGGGAACGGCAAGCTCATCAGGCGACTGATGGAGACATCCGGCACGGCGAACTGGACATGGCACGATCTCCGCCGGACGGCCCGCACCAGCATGACCTACCTGAAGGTGCCGGAGCCGGACGCTGAGGCCGCCTTAAACCACATCAGCGGCAAGGGCAGGCTGGTGCAGACCTACGATCAGTCAGGCCCCTCGGCCTCGGCCATCGGCGCGCTGCGAGTCTGGCAGGGGTATGTGGCTGACGTAGTCGAAGGGCGCTGCCAGCCCGGCCATGCGGAGGCCCGCTACCGGGACGCCCTGCCAGAATACCTGCGATACCGCTCGAAGCCGAAGATCGAGATTCGGAAGAAGGCGAAGCCGGGCCGCACCGCAGGATCAGGAGCGAAAGGCGGAGACCCTAAGTCGCGTGCGGACAAGGTCGCCGAAGCCGATGGGGCAGGCGTATCAGATTGAGTTGTCTAGGATATTCGGGCCGTAGAGGGCTCGTCGTTCCCGGTTGGGAAGCTGACGTTCTACCTCTGAACTACGCCCGCGCACGAAGCGAAGCACCTATACAGGCCCGCTGCCGTCGCCCGCAAGCGCTGGTCGCAGCCATTCCTCGTCCTGCTGCGATGAAGGCGGCCCGCTGGTCTGGGATGCCATCCGTCAGGTGCAGGCGGGCCACGACGTCGGCGGTTGCGGTCACTAGCGCCGGCTTGCCCCACGCACCTTTAGCCAGCGGTCGCGGCGCATCCTCGGGGGTCTGAGAGACCGTTTGAGAACACCGGACGGGTCGGCTCCGCGGCGCTTTTCCGCCCCCGGCGCGTCGCCGGACTTGCCGATGCAACCAGCATCGGCCGCATCCGGCGCCTTCCGGGGACGAAAAATCAGCTGCGGATCCTCAGCCGCCGGCATCCTCAAACGGTCTCTGAGCCGGACACCCGCGCCATGGCTGATGCCAGACGCCTCATAAGGAACCCGAGATGTGAGGTCTCAAACTTCAGGCGGCCCAAAACCTCTACGGGTGCGGTTCGACAGGTTGCTCCACTGTTGGTTGCGGTCGCTTGCCATGCACACCCATTCATTACGTTACCACAAAGGGATATGTACTGTGCGTTGGATGATCGTTACGGATACTACTAAATACTATAATTTAAGTGTTTGACACTACTTTCAAATCTAACGAAATTCGCGGGTATTGTATGAAAACCGAATCGAATCGGAGCCCGCTCAATGTCGACGTTCACCCCCGCCAATGATTTCGCGTCTCTTACCAACGGCAACGACACGGCTGAGGCGGGCGCCGGCGACGACTTCGTCCGCGCCCTGGGTGGTAACGACATTATCGATGGCCAGGATGGCAACGATATCCTGCTCGGCGGTGCGGGAGACGACACCCTGATGGGTGGTGAAGGCGATGACATCCTGACGGGCGGAACCGGCAACGACCTGCTGGTCGGCGGCGCCGGCACGGACACCGCGACCTATGATCTGGTGGAACTGACGCGCAGCAACTTCGTAGCCAACGGCACCTCCTGGACCGTGACGACGGTAAGCGGCGGGGCGTCGCTCGAAGGTACGGATGTCCTGGAGGCCGTTGAGATCGTCGCGGATGCCAGCGGCAACCGCATCCTGCTGGTCGGCTCCGGCGGCTTCGCGACGATCCAGGCAGCGGTGGATGCCGCCATCGATGGCGATACGCTGCTGATCGCGGGTGGCGAGTACACCGGTGACGTGGCCATTTCCGGCAAGGCCATCACGCTCCTCGGCTATGGCGCTGACGCCACAATCATCAAGGGACAGATCACCGTTGATGGAGAGCTGGCCGGAAAGACGGTCACCTTCAGGGACCTGGCGATCGATGCCACGGGCAAGGCCCAGGGCCTCATGATTGAGAGCATCGGTGGCAGCATCGTCATCGACAGCGCCAGCATCAGCCACGCCGCGACCAACGGCATCCTCTACGCCCATCCCAGCAACGACAGCCAGACGACGCAGGCTTCCGGGCTGCTCGAGGCGCTGACGGTCACCAACACCGTCTTCGAGGATAACGGGCATTACAACAATGCCGCGGGCGGCCCGGGCGGCCGTGGCCATATCAACCTGTTCGGCTTCAATGGCGCGCTGACGCTCACCGACAACGAATTCAACGTGACCGGCGACGAGGACGGCCCCATCTTCAAGGCGGTGAGCGTCGTCGGCGCGGGCCGCCCGACCACGAACCCAACGCGGGCGCTGCTCGGCACGGATGCCAGCACCGAAGTCCAGGACCAGATCTCGCCGCTGGCCTCCGCCACGATTACCGGCAATGACTTCTCCGGCGCCTACACCCAGGACCTGGTGTCCTTCTATTACTTCACCTCCATCGGGCTGACCGCCTCCGGCAACACCACCACGGGCGTCACCGCACCCTGGGGCCTGCTGAACCTGGACGCGGTCGGCGGCGCCGTCGATGTCTCCGGCTTCTTCGAGAACCCCGTCAATGGCGGCGGCGCCATCGCGGTCCTGCAGGGCCTGGCAACCGCGGGCAGCCAGACCGGCACCAGCGGCAACGACCTGATCGATGGTCGCGCCGGCATCGACTTCATCGATGCGGGCGCCGGCGACGACCTCATCCGGATCTCGCAGGGTGTGGCGCACGATCCCCAAAGCACGATGGCGGGCGCCGAGGAGACGATCGACGGCGGCGAGGGCAACGACACCATCCTGTTCAACCCGGCGACGGCCGATACGCTGACGCTGAGCCAGTTCGTCAGCAACGTCGAGACCATCGCCGTGGTCGGCGCGCATCCGACCTACCTGTCCTCCGGCACCGTTGCCGGGAATGTCGATGCCTCTGCCGCATCGGGCGTGCAGGCCATGATTGGCAATGAAGGCGCCAATATCCTGACCGCGGGTGCCGGCGCCCAGACGCTGACCGGCAATGGCGGCGACGACGTGCTGGATGGCGGCATCGGCGACGACACTCTGCTCGGCGGTGCCGGCAACGACACGATGATCAACAGTGCCGGCAACGACAGCTTCGATGGCGGCGCGGGCATCGACACCATCACCCTGGACGGCAACTACGCCAGCTACGTCCTGTCCTTCGTCGAGGGCGGCCTGCAGGTCTCGCGCGAGGGCCAGGCCGACCTGGTCGTGAACGCCGAGCGCCTGGCCTTCGCCGACAAGTCGGTCTGGCTGGTCGATGCCGATGGCGAACTCACTGATGTCGCGACCATCCAGGCGGCCATCACCGCGGCCGCGGCCGGCGATGTGATCATGGTGGCCGCGGGCGACTATGCGGAGGCGACCGTCACGATCGACAAGTCGCTGACGCTGCTCGGTGCAAACTTCGGCTCCGCCGGCAGTGGCCTGCGTGGCGACGAAAGCGCGCTCGTCGGCACCTTCAGTGTCGCTGCCGATGGCGTCACCATCGACGGGTTCCAGATCAGCGGCGCCACCTACGCGATCCGGGGGCATGCCGGCGGTGCGGCCTATGACGACCTGACCATCCAGAACAATCTGATGAGCGGGACGTCGGACTCCCCGATCCGGTTCGGGCTGGGCTTTGGCGGCGGCATCGGCAGCGAGAACTGGGTCATCACGCAGAATGCGATCGATGGCATCACCGGCGATGCGCGGACCGGCATGATCCTGTTCAACGTCACCGGCCTCGAGGTGACCGACAACGTCATCACCCATGCGGATACCGGCGTTGGCCGCCGCGGCATCAACCTGGATGGCATCCAGAACGGCACAGTCACCGGCAACACCGTCGCCATGGGTTGGGTGCCGGATGCGAACCAGACCAACCTGGACAACGAGACCGCCGCGAACACGGTGGCACCCTGGGCTGTCCAGGTCTCCATGTCCGATCGGGCCGCAAGCAACCTCACCATCTCGGAGAACGAGATCAGCGGGGCCCGGTTCGGCGTGCTGACGCTGAACAACGGCAATGCCAGCGGAATCGCCATTACCTACAACACCATCTCGGCCGCCTACCATGGTGTCGGACTGCAGTCTGGCGCCACACCCAGCACCAGCACCCAGGACGATGTCAGCGTCACGAACAACGTGATCGACGCGTACTTCGCGGGCATCCGGTTCGGCACGACGGTCGCCAATGGCAGCAACGATGCCTATTCCAACCTGGTTGTCGTGGACAACGACATCACCGTCGCCGCCACCACAGGCGTCCCGGTCTGGATGCCCTTGGCGCACAACACGACCACGACGGGTGACGGCGCGCAGATCGAAGGCACGGCGGGCAACGACCTCATCCAGATCGCCCTCGGTGACGGCGCTGATGTCATTTCCGGCGAGGATGGCAACGACACGCTGGCCGGCGCCGGCGGCAACGACACGCTGCTGGGCGGCAGTGGCGACGACTCGCTGGAGGGCGGCGAAGGCGCCGACAGCCTGGAGGGTGGCAGCGGCAACGACGTGCTGCTTGGCGGCGATGGCGATGACATCCTGACCGGCGGCGAGGGCGATGATGTCATCGGCGGCGGAGGCGGGATCGACAAGGTCATCTACGCCGCCGATCTGACAGCCGAAGACATCCGCGCGGGTGGAGAAATCTGGCAGGTGGCGGCCGGTGGGGAAGGCGCGGACAGCGTTTCCGGCGTCGAGGTCATCGAGACAGCCGGCGGCGCACGCTTCCACCTGGTCGGCCTGGGCGGCTATTCCAGCATCAACGCGGCCATCGCGGCGGCTGACGCTGGCGACACCATCATGATCTCGGCCGGCACCTACGATGAGGCCGTGAACGTCGACAAGGCGGTCACCCTCCTCGGCGTGAACTTCGGCATCGACGGTGATGGTATGCGCGGCGCCGAGACCGTCATCACCGGGCTCAGCCAGGTGACCGCGGCAAGCGGCGATGTCGTCGTCTCCGGCATCGAGTTCCGCTACACCGGTGGCGCCAACACGCTGCTCGGATCGATGAACGGCGGCAGCATGCTGCGCCTGACGGGCGATGCGAGCGTTGTGGTCGAGGATAGCCGCTTCATCGCGACCAACCCGCAGGGGAATGCAGATGGCGGCGGTGGTGGCCGCGCCCTCTATATTCCGACCAATTTCGGCGGCAGCGTGACGATCGACGGCAACTTTTTCGGCGGACCGGCCACGAGCGGCTTCAGCGGCGCCAATTGGCAGCGTGCCGTCTGGTCGGATGGCTCGGCCGCCAGCCTGACCATCACCGACAACGTCTTCAATTATGTCCGGACGGCCCTGAACCTGGATGGCTATGACGACGCCCCCGTCAGCACCATCGCCAACAACACCATCTCCAACAGCGGCTCCGGCATTGCTTTCGGCTTCAATGGCGATGCCTCCCCGCTGGGTGTGTCGGGCAACGTCTTCGCCAATGTCGGCTCCGACTTCAACCTGCAGAACTACGCCGCGCCGCTCGTCTTCAGTGTCGGCAACAACACCGCGTCCGTCGTCGGGGCCGACAGCTACGTGGCCGTCCTCGGCGGCAGCGCGGGCGACAGCCTGACCGGCGGGAACGGCGATGACGCCCTGGTCGGCAATGGGGGTAACGACACCCTCATCGGCGGTGACGGCAACGACATCCTGACGGGCGGCGCGGGAAGCGACGTCCTGGATGGCGGCGCAGGCGCTGACACGGCCGTCTTCACCGGCGCGACCAACTTCATCCGCAACTTCGATGGCACCATCTTCGAGACGGCGACCGGCGACATCCTGACCAACGTCGAATTCGCCGTGGTCGACAACGGCACGCCGATCGACCTCTCGCTGCTTCCGGATGCGGTGCTGACGATCCAGCTCACCACCGATAGCGGCGAGGACGACGAGACCCCGGAGACCAGCAACGTCACCGCCTTCAACGGCACGGGACGCCCGCTGACGGATGTCGAGATCGCCTGGGAAGGCCCGAACGGTGAAAGCGGGACGGCCACCGTCCAGGCCGACGCCATGGGCGTCTGGTCCGCCACCCTGGCCGGCCTGCCGCAGGGCCTGGTGGCCGTCGGCGTCAGCCAGGAGGATGCGAATGGCGAGAGCGCCACGGCCGACACCTCCTTCATCCATGACTCGGAGACCGCCACGCCGACGATCGTGCTGGTCACCGATACGGGTGCCGACACCGGCGACAACCTGACCAACGACGCCACCCCCACCTTCTCTGGCACCGCGGAAGCCGGCGCTGTGATCAAAATCCTGCTCGATGGGATCGAGGTTTTCACGGCGATTGCGGATAGTGATGGAAACTGGGGGGCCACAATCCCCCCGGTCCCGGGCAACGGCAGCTTCTCCTTCACGGCGCGCGCGACCGACATTGCAGGGAACGTCGAAACCTCGGCGGCCCTCGTGGTGGAAGTGGACGCGACGGCACCCGTGGCGCCGGGCCTCGACCTCGTCGCCGGATCCGACAGTGCCGACGACACCGACAACGTTACCAAGGATACGACACCGACCTTCACCGGCAGCGCGGAGACCGGCACCGCCATTCGCCTGTTCGCCGGCGCGGCACTGGTTGGGACGACCGTTGCGGTGGATGGCAGCTGGGAAATCACCAGCAGCACGCTGGTCGACGGTAGCTATGCCATGACCGTGGAGTCCGAGGACGCGGCCGGCAATGTCAGCACCTCCGACCTGCTCGATGTGGTGATCGACACGACCGCCCCGGTTACCCCGTTGCTTGCCCTGGTTGCCGCCTCCGATTGGGGCGCCTCCGACGCCGACAACATCACGTCGGACAGCACGCCAACCTTCCTGATCACCGGCGAGGCGGGCACCGAGGTGGTGTTGCTGCGTGATGGCGCGACCGTGGCATCCGGCCTCATCGGCATGGACGGGACGGTCGAGCTCACCGCCTCCGTACTCGGCAACGGCAGCGAGGCTATGACCGTCGTCTCGACCGACCTGGCCGGCAACACGGCGACCTCCGATGAACTGGTGGTCACCATCGACTACACGATCGCCTCGCCGACCATCGACCTCGATACGGCCGCGGATAGCGGTGACTCGGACTCCGACAACATCACCAGCGTCAACCTGCCCTCCTTCTCGGGTACGGCCGAGGCGCTGAGCACTGTCCGGATCCTGCGCAACGGGTTTATCGTCGACAGCGTGGCGGCGAACGAGGCCGGTGCGTGGAGTTGGACCAGCGGGATGCTGGAAGACGGCAGCTACGGCTTCGAGGTGGTGTCCATCGACCTGGCCGGCAACCCAGCCCCCTCCGGCGAGTTTCAGGTGGTGATCGATACGGCGGCGCCGGCAGCGCCGGTCCTTGCGGTACTGGCGGTGACCTCCCTCGACGGGGGAACCTTCAATGTTGCGGGAACGGGAGAGAGCGGCACCCGCGTTTCCGTCTTCGCCGGCGCAACGCTGCTTGGCACGGTGGCAGTTGTCGCCGGTGGCTGGAGCCTGGCCTATGAAGGAACGCCCTTCGCCGCGGGCAGCTACAGCCTGACAGCCGCTGCCGCGGATGTCGCGGGCAACCTCGGGGCGGCTTCCGAGCCCTACGAGCTGACCGTGGACGTCCTCGGCGCGGTCCTCTCCGGTGCCGCGGGTCCGGACAGCCTGAGCGGTGGCGAAGGTGCGGATACGCTGATCGGCGGCGGCGGTGCCAATACGCTGGATGGTGGCGAGGGCTTCGACCTGGTCTCCTACAGCGGAACGGACGGCGTCCTGGTGGACCTGGCCAATGGGACCCAGGCACTTCTCAGTGACCAGGCCGAGGTGCTCGACCACCTCGTGAACATCGAGGCCGTGCTCGGCAGCGCCTCCCGCGACTTCATCTTCGGTGATGGGGTGGACAACCTTCTCATCGGCGATGCGGGCGACGACGTGCTGGATGGTGACGCCGGCGACGACACCCTGGTGGGTGGCGCCGGGGCGGACAACCTTTCGGGTGGAGCCGGCTTCGATACCGCGTCCTATGCGGGTGACACGGCGGGCGTCGCGGTTTCGCTCGCGACCGGGCTTGGCTTCGGCGGTGATGCCGAGGGTGACGTCCTGCTTGAGATCGAGGCGCTGGTCGGCGGTTCGGGCAACGACTCGCTGATCGGCGACGGCGCCGCGAACCGGCTGGCGGGCGGAGACGGTGACGATCTGCTCGAGGGCGGCGCCGGGAACGACACGCTGCATGGCGGGGCGGGCAACGATACCCTGCTGGGCGGCGTCGGCCCCGACCTGCTCGAAGGCGGCGAGGGTTTCGACATCGCCTCCTACGCAGGGTCGGGCAGCGTCACGGTGAACCTGCTCACCGGCGTCGGCACCGGTGCTCATGCCGCCGGCGATGTACTGGTGTCCATCGAGGGCGTCATCGGTGGCCAGAGCGCCGATATCCTGACGGGTGACACCGGTGACAACCTGCTGCGCGGCGAGGGCGGCGACGACCTGCTGGCCGGCGGCGCGGGTGATGACACGCTGAAGGGTGGTCTGGGCAACGACGCCCTTTCGGGTGGCCTGGGCAACGACCTGCTGATCGGCGATGTGGGCAATGACAGCCTGAACGGCGGCGACGGCACGGACGCGGCGTCCTACGCGGATGCCGCCAGTGCGGTCACCGTCAACCTGACGGTTGCCACGGGCCAGAATACCGGCAGCGCCGGAACGGACACGCTGACATCCATCGAGAACCTCGTCGGCTCCGGCTTCAACGACAACCTGACCGGTAATGCGGGCAACAACCTGCTTGAGGGTCTGGCTGGCCATGACGTCCTCAGCGGCGGCGCCGGCAACGACACGCTGCACGGCGGTGCCGGCAACGACACGCTGCTCGGCGGCGCGGGCGCGGATGCGCTGGTCGGCGGCGATGGCTTCGACACGGCCGCCTACTGGAGTGCTTCGGCGGGCGTGGTGGTGAACCTGGCCACGGGCGGCACCGGTGGCGAGGCGGCCGGCGACACCTATGGCAGCATCGAGCGCGTCGTCGGCTCCAACCTGAACGACTCCATCACCGGCGACGCCGCCGACAACTCGCTCGAAGGCCGGACGGGCAATGACTGGCTGATCGGCGGGTTGGGCAACGACACGCTGCTCGGCGAGGCAGGCAACGACACGCTGGTCGGTGGCGAGGGCGCCGATGTCCTGAGTGGCGGCGATGGCTTCGACACCGCCGCCTACTGGAGCGCGCAGGCGGGTGTGGTGGTGAACCTGGCCACCGGCGGCACCGGTGGCCAGGCGGCGGGCGATACCTACAGCAGCATCGAGCGTGTCGTCGGTTCCAACCTGAATGACAGCATCACGGGCGATGCTGGAAACAACCTGCTCGAGGGCCGCGTTGGCAACGACACGCTGGAGGGTGGCCTGGGGACAGACACGCTCTCAGGTGGCGCCGGCAACGACCTGTTCCTGTTCAAGACCGTCGCGGAGTCCGGCAACTCGGCTGGCAACCGGGATGTCATTCTCGACTGGAACCTCGGCGATCTGATCGGTCTGTCCGCGATCGATGCAGATCCGGGCCTCGCTGGCGGCCAGGCCTTCAGCTTCATCGGCTCGGCGGCATTCGACGATGCAGCTTCCGGTGAAGTTCGGTTCGTGAGCGGCGCCACCACCCTGGTGGAGGTCAAGGTCGGAACAGGAACGACCTCGACCATGCAGATCGAGATCGCGGCCAACGTGTCCCTCAGCGCAAGCGACTTCATTCTCTAGCTGTCGTTGCCGGGATTGAAGCGATGGCCCTTTCCGAGAACGGAAAGGGCCACCGCGGGCGCAGAGCCGCGGCCATGCGGGGCTGCAGAGCCACCCTGATGACCGCGGCCGTCCGGGCCCACGCAAACGCTGCAGCCGGTGAGCAGGTCCGGCTGAACCGCGTCCGGCGGCCGAGTGGCCGACCCGGGCGGGCGACGCCGCTTGGCGAATTCTTAACCGCGTATCTGTAGGCCTTGAGACCGTTACGCTCGCCTTTCGAAAGCTGAGGATCGCATGACTCTGCCGACCCAGGTCTTCATCGTCACCCCGTCCTTCAACGCGGCTGAGACGATCGAACGAACCATTGTGAGCGTGCTTTCGCAGGCGGGCGAGTTCAATCTTTTCTACCACGTCCAGGATGGTGGTTCGAAGGACGCGACCGTAGAGATACTGAAAAAGTGGCAGGGCATCGTGGAAGCCGGGACATTTCCAGTGTTCTGCCGGTCCGTGTCATTCAGCTTCGAGAGCGTCAGGGACGAAGGTCTTTACGATGCCATTGTCCGCGGCTTTGACCGCTTTGCGATCGGCGATGAGAGTTGGCTGGGCTGGATCAATGCCGATGATCTGCTGGTGCCTGGGACCTGCGCTACCCTCTCGCTTATCGATGAGACGCCGGACCAGCGTCATATAGGGATCGTCGTTGGCTCGGCGGGTGTACTCTCAAAAGACGCGATCATCGCGAGTGCACCCAGACCAGTTTCAACGGCCGTTGTACGAGAGGGGCTGTGCGACGGCAGACACTGGAATTTTATCCAGCAGGAAGGACTTTTTTTCCGCAATCTTGTCTGGCGCAGCGCGGATGTCGCGAGAAATTTCAGGGGCCTCAAATACGCGGGCGACTGGAATCTTTTGCGGATCATGGCGCAGCATCACGAAATTTATCAGGTCGATCGTCCGCTTGGTCTTTTCCGAATTCGCGAAGGGCAGATCAGCCAGCAGTTCCGGTCAGAATACGATGAAGAGGCGGAGTTGCTGGTTCCCTCCGGCAAGAAAACCGCGGCACTTCGTCAGCTTGCGCGCGGGGGAGGCAAACGGTCCGTCCTTCGATTCCAGTACCCAACAGGTCGGGTCAGTTCCATCCAGGAGGATGTGGCTTGGCACGCCAAGACCTGGTACCAAAAGCGACTCGGCGCTGTTCATGATGCCGACTGGCAATTTCCAGCCATCACCGAACGGCAGGCCTTCCGCAGTGCTTACACTTCATTCCCAGTCGACGATAATAATCTATATCTCGCTTTTCCGTGGGCGACGCTCATTGATCGCGCCCACAATAAGGCGGTGGGTGCGGAGGCGCTCGCATCCGCACTGAATTCACTTGTCGCGCAGTATCGCAAGGCCAATAGAATAATCACCGTCTGCCAGCATGTCCGGATGCTGTCGCATCGAGACCTGTTTGAAAGGGCAAAAGTAACCGACGTCTTCTGGAGCCATGCGACCAAGGGCGTCCGGGTCTGGCCTGGAAAGCAACCCATCACGATCCACCCTTTCCCGCTCTACCCGGTCCAAATGGCCGAAGCCGCTGCGTTTCAGAATGATGAACAACGCCCCCACCTCTTCAGCTTTGCCGGCGCGGTTGCCAATACATGGTATCTGTCCGAGGTTCGGGACTGGATTCTCCGCGACCTCGCCAGCGATCCTCGCGGCGTGGTCATCGGGCGCGAGGGATGGCACTATGACAAGATCGTCTATGGCCATCAGATAAAGGGCAGCAACGCGCCCATTGAAAAGCTCACGGACCAGGCGGCGAGCGAGGAGTTCAAGCGGTTGCTCCGCGACTCCACCTTCGCGCTCTGCCCGTCCGGCTCCGGGCCCAATTCCATCCGGCTCTGGGAAGCCATTGGTGCGGGATCCATCCCCGTAATACTCGCCGATTCCTACGCTCCGCCGGGCGACAAGGCGTTGTGGGAGGCGGCCGCAGTTTTCTGTCCGGAGACGGAGGAGGCGGTGAACGCGCTGCCTGATCGCCTCGCAGCCATGGCCGCCGACCCTGCGCTGATCGCGCAGAAGCGCCATGCCCTTCGCCAGCTCTGGATGCTCTATGGGCCGGACAATTTCATTCACGACCTTCGTCGCTTCGCCTTCACCACGGGAAGTCGCGCCTTCGCGGAGGCCAGGGCGCGGCCGACCGCCGAGGCGAAGACCAGGCGCCTCCGCATCGGGCTTCTCGGCCGTCACAGCAACCGCACGCCTTTGAGCTATCCGGCCTATGCCGCCTTCTTTGCCGGGCGTGTCGAGGTCGTGAAGAAACTCGAGAATGCCGATATTCTCGTCACCGGCTTTGACATCGATTTCCGCGAGAACATGGAGACCGTGGCGCGGCTGCAGAAGCAGAATCCCAGCCTCAAGCTCGCCGTGATCTCGGAGGAGCCGCTTTGGGATACGTTGTGGGCGGCGGGTTTCCGCGAGAAGACGCTCAGCCTCTCGGAAAAGGGGCAGACGATCCGCTACGCGGCGATCAACCATACCAACTCGGATATCTTCGAGTTCGGGTCCATCCCCTATTTCGTCACCACCACGGATGAGTATGCGGCCCGCTACAACTATCTGTTCGCCCGCAATGCGGAACTGACCGCGGAGGCCGTTCTGGATCGCTGGCAGAAGGCGCCGATCCCGGCCGCCTTCTACGCGGAGAAGCGGACGGATCCGAAGTATGCGAAGGCCCATCCGGATCTCGGGATCCACGGCCTCAGCGGCTATCGCTCGGAACTTGCGGCGCTGGTGGGCCAGAAGGGCGTGCTGCGGGTGGGGCAGGGCTGGGGGGATGCGCCGAAGCGCCAGTCCCTGCCGGACTGGCACCTCGACAAGCTGGCCTCGCTCGATCGCAGGACGCGGCTCGTCTCCGCCATCGAAAACACGCATCAGCGAAGCTACGTCACGGAAAAGCTGTTCGACGCCTTCGCGGTGGGCGGCGTTCCGCTCTACTGGGCGGCAAAGGATCATGGCGTGCATCGCCTTGTCTCCGGCGGGTTCCTGAACCTGCATGGCAAGACACCAAGGGAAGCGGCGGACGCGATCCGTGACTGGAAGCCGGATCTTGCTTTCGCAGGGACCTGGCTCGAGGCCCAGCGCGAACTGTCCGCCCGCTTCTCCGACCCCATGCTGCTGGCGAGGGAGCGCAGCCGCCTGGCCGATCAACTCATCGGCCATCTGGAGCAGATCGCACAAGGCGACTGGCCCGATCTGGCAGCCGGTGCCGCCGAGGTCTCGCGGCAGCCGGAGCAGGTCCGCGCGGCACCCGCCTCGCCGCCCGTTCCGGAAGTCGCTGTTACCACGAAGCAGGCCCCGCCGACCGCTCCCGCAAAGCCGGCTGCGGAAAAAGTCCTTATGGTGCCGGTCGGTTCCGTCACGTCCCAAAACGGCAAATCCCCGTCCGTGGCAACGCGACAGGCGGGAGAGCCGAAAACGCCCCGACCAGCGCCAGCCCCGCGAAAACCCTTGGCCAAATTCACCGCGGCGAATGTGGTGGAGACGGTGAGCCTCAAGGATGGATACCGGCACATCAACATCCGTCTGACTGGCCTGGCCCATCGGGGCGTCGCCGTCGCGCAGATGTATTTCAAGGTCCAGCATCTGCGGGATGAGCAGTACGGATTGCAGTTCGTGCGAAGCGACACATCCACCGAAAGCGCCATCGACTGGACCGATGAGAACGGCGGTTCGCTGGACCGCCTGAACCTGTTCTTCGGGCTCGGGTCCGCCCTGGTGTGGAGCGCAAAGCCGGGCACCCAGCTGGAGCAGATGGCGCGCAGCGTCATGGCCGCGCTGCCGGATATTTTGGAGTCCTGTGATTTCGCCGCGGCGAAGATCCAGCCGGAGCCGTGGGGCGCAGTGCTGGCCGCGGCGGAGCGGCTCTCGGCCTAAAGCACGATCCGGTCACACTGAAGCAGTGTGACCGGATCTCGTGCTTTAGAAACAACATCTTTTAGAGCACGAGATCCGTCCAATAGGACGGATCGTGCTCTAGTAGCCTGGGCCCGGGCGCGCTGCCGATCGCGGCCCGACGGGCCTCTACCGGCTTCGCGGCCCGAACTGGCTCCGGTCGAAAGCGGGAAAGTCCGGGATGTGGCGGCGCAGTTGGGCCTCGGTCGGCCGCGCCGCCGAGGGCGCTTCCGCGATCCAGTTGCCAGAGCGCCGCATCGTGCCGATCTGGTCGAGCGTCGCCTCGATCACCCGCTGGTCCGCGCGCGCGCCTTCCGTGGCCCGCAGCGGCACCTGATGATTCCAGATGGCGTTCCGTTCGAACCGTACCTCCGCGGGCTGCCGGTGGTCCTCCGACCAGAAGCGGGCGAGTTCGGGATAGCGCTGCAGGTGCGGCAGTTGGGCAAGGCGGTCCGGCGGAACCTCCTGCTCCCAGATCGGCCGGAAGCGCGGGAGGAACACGCGTGCGGCGTGGCTCCCGAGGCTGATGGGCAGGACGCTGTCGAGAAACAGATTGTGCCGCACCAGGATGTGGCTGGCGGAATTCAGCTTCACGGCATGGCTGCCGGGCACCGGCGCCGCGCGGCCGCCGCCGATGCGTTCGAACAGATTCTCCTCCACCACCCAGCCGCGGCTCATATTGTCCAGGTACACCGCGGCCTGGCCGGTGAAGACCTGGCCGATATCGTGGAAGTGGTTCCGGCGCACCACATGGCCCCGCTGCAGCGGCCTTGCTCCGGTATTGGCATAGACCGCGCCCATGTCGATGAAGGTCTCGACCACGTGGTGGAACCGGTTGCCTTCCAGCAGATGGTCATTGCCGAAGATGAAGACGGCGCCGTGCGGCCCGTTGTGGATGTGGTTGTGCAGGATGCGCTGGCCGACGCCGAAGGCTGTCACCGCCCCTGCATAGACCTTCTGGTACCAGCCCCAGTCATGGATGTGGTTGTCCTCGGCAAAGCAGTCGCCCCGGGCGAGTGTCTCGGTATCGCCGCAGGTGAGCGAGATGGCGGCGCCGCCGATGTCACGCAGCCGGCTGCCCGAGACGCCGTGCCGGAGGCCTGCCATGCGCACGCCGCCCAACGAGAAATTCCGCACCTCGCTCCGCTCAAGCCGCACACCCTGGCCGCCCTCGACCGCCAGCGCGACGTTCCGCCCGCCCTCGAGGATCAGCCCGCGCAGGACGACATGCGAGGCGTTGCGCAGCCGGATCATCGGCGGGGCAAGTGAGGAAAGCTCGGTTCGGTGATCCGCCTCGTTCCAGGAAGCGGGCGGCAGCAGGTAGAGCAGACCCCGCTGCCGGTCGATGAACCACTCGCCGGGGCGGTCGATTTCCTCCAGCAGGTTCTCCGCGAAGAAGAAGTCGCCCGACCAGTCGGCCCGGATTCCGTTCACCTCGCCGGTCGCCAGCGTGATCCGGCGCTGCGCGGGATCCAGCGCGGCCACGCGGTTGTAGGACCATTCCCAACTGGCGCCGAACACGCCATCGAGCCAGACGTCCTCGGCGCGCGCCCAGTGGGCAAGCCGGTCGAAGGCGACGCCGATGGTGCCGCCGCGCTCCCAGAAGGCGGAGCCGTCATCGAGCACCGGACCCGGATCGATGATCCGGCTGCGCGCCACCGCACCGAGCCGGGCCTGCTGGAAGCGCGAGAGCAGCGCGGGAAAGCCCTCGTCAGGGTTGGGCCAGCGCGCGAGCGGCTGACGTTCCCCGCCATGGTGCAGATGGACCGGCGCGGGTGCGGCGTGATGTCCGGGAATCCTGAAGCCGCGACGGCCCAGCCTGCCGAAATCCGTGATGCCGGCCGCACGCAGGTCGGCCTGCAGAAGCCTCGGGCGCACCGTCGGGTCGATGATCCGGCGCAGCACCTCCGCGTCTGTCACGGGTGCGAAGGCGGCTTTCGGGAGGGGTGCCATGCCGGACAGCACGGGCCGCTGGCCCTGCCACGCGGCGATGACGAGCGGGGCGGAGGAGGTTCCCGAATCTTCCGTGGTGAGTTCAAGGCTGCGCTGCCGCGGATAGTGGCCGCCATGGAGCCATATGGTCATGGCCTGTTGCGGGTTGCGCTGCCGCGCCTGGCGGATGGCCGCACGCGCACGCTCTAGGGAGGCGAAGGGCTGCGCGGCCGTGCCGGCATGGGTATCGCTGCCATGGGGCGCGACATGCACCTCGGCGGCGGTGGCCAGCCCCACGGGCACCACCCAGGCAGCCAGGAGCAGCGCGGCCTGCAGCAGGCGCGGGCGCCAGGCCCGTCTGCCGCGGCCCGGCAGCCGGCGGCCCGCGGCGTTCTGGCCGGCCGAGCCGCGCTGCGTCCCGGCTGGCGTCTCCGCGGTGCGGCCGGCCGGGCGATGGCAGGGCGAGAATGGGTTTCCCATCGGTCCTTTCGCACGGCCAGGGATGTCAGCGCCGGCATGGCTCCGCCGGGCTTGGCCAGGCCGCTAATCCCTCATCCGGGCTGGCGTCCCGCCGGCTGTCAAGGCTGGGTGACGAGGTCCCGGGGGAGAAGGGCGGGCGGTTGCTGGCAGGCCCCGGTCCCATGCCGTCCTTGACCCGCGCCCGCCCCGCCCCTAATCCGGTCCCAGGCGCGCAAGCGCCCCTCGCGATTTGTCCGGCCTGATTGCGGCGAGGTTCCGGTGTACCGGGCAGGGGGTTCCGACCCGCTGAAAACAAGCGCGCTAAAGGGTCGCGGGGTCCGTCCTATGCGGTCCTGTTGCCCCGGAAGGGGGCCGGACGTCCTGTGGTCGCAGCCATCCTGCTGCAGCTTTTAGGTGTCCCTCATGGCCAGAACCCTGCCCGACCGCCCGCTCCGCCCCGCCACGCTGCTGGTCCGCGGCGGGCAGATGCGATCGAACCACGATGAGACGTCGGAGGCGCTCTACCTCACCTCCGGCTTCGTCTATGAAAGCGCCGGCCAGGCCGAGGATACTTTCCTCGGCACCACCCAGCACTACCAGTACTCCCGCTTCGGCAACCCCACCGTCACCATGCTGGAGGACCGGATGGCGGCGCTGGAAGGGGCGGAGGCCTGCCGGCTTACCGCGACGGGCATGGCCGCGGTGCATGCCGCGATGCTGTCGCATCTGAAGGCCGGGGACCGGGTCGTTGCCTCCCGCGCGCTGTTCGGGTCCTGCCACTGGATCGTCTCCACCCTGCTGCCGCGCTACGGCATCACCACGACCTTCGTGGATGGCGGCAACCTGGAGGAATGGAAGGCGGCCTTCGAGACGCCGGCCACGCTGGTGCTGCTGGAAACGCCGTCCAACCCGATGCTGGACCTGGTCGATCTCGCCGCGGTCTGTGACCTGGCGCATGCGGCCGGCGCGCTGGTGGTGGTGGACAATGTCTTCGCCACGCCGCTGCTGCAGAAGCCGATGGATTTCGGCGCCGATGTCGTCGTCTATTCGCTGACCAAGCACATGGATGGCCAGGGCCGCGTGCTCGGCGGCGCCGTGCTGGGGCGGAAGAAGTGGGTGGATGAGGTGCTGCAGCCCTTCATCCGCAACACCGGCCCCTCGATCAGCCCGTTCAATGCCTGGGTCATCCTGAAGGGGCTGGAGACGCTGCATCTGCGGCTGCCCGCCATGTGCCGCGCCGCCGCCGCCATCGCCGACTTCCTGGCGGAGCGGGTGGAGGTGGCGCGCGTGCTGTACCCCTTCCGCATCGACCATCCGCAGCAGGCCCTCGCCAAGGCGCAGATGGCCGCCGGCGGCACGCTGGTGACCTTCGACGTGAAGGGCGGCAAGGAGGAGGCTTTCCGCTTCCTCGATGCGTTGAAGCTGATCGATGTGTCGAACAACCTCGGCGATGCGAAGTCGCTGGTCACGCACCCGGCCACCACCACGCATATGCGGATCGGCGCGGAGGAACGCGGCAAGCTCGGCATCACCGACGGCACCATCCGCCTGTCCGTGGGGCTGGAGGATGTGGCCGACCTGATCGCCGATCTGTCCGAGGCACTGGACGCCATCGCCCCCGCGCCCAAGCCCACGAAGCGCGCCAAGGTGGTGATCGAGACGCCCGCAGCCCCCGCGGCGGCGGAGCCCGAGGCGGCTCCGGCCCCGGCGCGCGCGCCGAGGAAGCCGGCAAAGCCGAAGCCGCAGGCGGATGCGACGCTGTTCGAGATGGCGGGCGACTTGCCGGAAGCACCCGGCCGAAAGAGATAGCCGTAAGGGGGCAGGCTTCGATGGACCTCAACATCTGGCTGGCCTTCTGTGCCGCGGCCATCGTCATGCTGTTGATCCCGGGGCCGACCATCCTGCTGGTGATCGGCCAGAGCCTCGGCGGCGGCACGCGCACGGCGCTGCCGCTGGTCGCCGGCGTGGCACTGGGTGACCTCACGGCGATGACGCTGTCGCTCGCTGGGCTGGGCGCCATTCTCGCGGCCTCCGCGACGCTGTTCACGGCGCTGAAATGGGTTGGCGCAGCGTATCTGGTGTGGCTCGGTGTGAAGCTGTGGCGCGCGCCGGTGGAAGTGGGCGCGACGCCGCCGCTGGCGGGTGGGCGGGCGCTGCGGCAGGCCTGGCTGGTCACGGCGCTGAACCCGAAGGGCATCGTCTTCTTCGTGGCCTTCGTGCCGCAGTTCATCGACCCGGCGCGGCCCTTCGTGACGCAGGCGGCGGTGCTGATCGCCACCTTCGTGACGCTGGGCGCCGCCAATGCGGCGATCTACGCGGCACTCGCCGGGCGGCTTTCCGGCGCGGTGCGGCGGCCTTCGGTGCGGCGCGTGCTGAACCGGGTGGGCGGCGGCGTGCTGGTGGGGGCGGGCCTCGCGGTGGCGCTGCGGCGCGGCTGAGGCTTCGGCCGCGCCGCAACCAATATCCTGCTGCGCCGCAGCAAGCCCGGTTTACACGCCCTGAAACCCGTTCCTACACTCGGATGTAACCAGATCCGAGGTGCTGCGATGCCGCTCCCGCTCCCCCGATGGCTCCGCCTGCTGCCGGTCCTGGCGCTGCCCCTGCTGCCGACGGTGGAGGCCCGCGCCCAGGCCCAGGGACAGACGCTGACGGCGGTGCTGGAAGCCGAGATCGTCACCCTCGATCCGCATTTCACCCCGGCCTATATCACCCGCACCTTCGGCTACATGGTGTTCGACACGCTGTTTGCCGCGGACAGCCAGGGCCGTATCCAGCCGCAGATGGTGCAGGACTGGACCCGCTCCGAGGACGGCCTCACCTGGTCCTTCACGCTGCGCGATGGCCTGGCCTTCCATGATGGCGCGCCGGTCACGGCGGCGGATGTCGTGGCCTCGCTGCGCCGCTGGGGCAGCCGGTCCGCACTCGGCAGCCGGCTGATGGCGGCCACCGCCTCGCTGGAGGCGAATGACGCGAAGCGCTTCACCCTGGTGCTGAGCCAGCCCTTCGGCCTGGTGCTGGATGCGCTGGGCACCACCTCCTCCCCCGTCCCGTTCATCCTGCCGGAGCGCCTGGCGCGCACCCCGGGGACGGAGCGGATCACGGAGATCATCGGCTCCGGCCCCTTCACCTATGCCCAGGCAGACCACCGCACCGGCGACCGCATGCTGCTGCGCCGTAACGCGCTCTACGTGCCGCGCGCGGAGCCCGCGGACCTTCTGGCCGGCGGCAAGCAGGTGCGGATCGAGGCGCTGGATATCCGTGTGATCCCGGATGGTCAGACGGCCACGGCCGCGATGCGCGCCGGCGAGGTCGATTTCATCCAGTATGCGCCCTTCGACATGCTGGCCACGCTGGAACGCGACCGCCGCGTGCGGGTGCAAAGCTTCACGGGCCTCGACCAGTTCACCGGGCACTACCGCACCAACGCCGCCTCCGGCCCCTTCGCCGATCCGGCGGTGCGCCGCGTGCTGCTGCATCTCGTGGACCAGGCGGAGGTGATGGCCGGGTTCGGCCTGTCCGACCGCTACGCCCGCAGCTGCAACGCCTTCTTCATCTGCGGCTCGCCCTACGAATCCGATGTGGGCACGGAGCCGATGCGCAGCCCCTCGATCGAGGCCGCGCGCGCCGCCCTGGCCCAGACCAGCTATGCGGGTGAGCCGGTGGTGGTGCTCGTCGCCAACGACCTGGAAGCCGCCAAGATCTCGTCGGAAATCCTGGCGGACCGGCTGCGCCGCGCGGGCTTCACCGTGGACATGCAGGTTATGGACTGGGCCTCCGTCCTCGCCCGTCGCACACGGCGGGAGGGGTGGAGCGTGTTCGGCGTGCATGCGCTGGGCGTCGACCTGCACAACCCGCTGACCAACTCCGTCATCGGCTTCAACTGCACCAGCGCGACCACCGGCGGCTTCCATTGCGAGGAACGCCTGACGCCGTTGTTCGCCGCCTTCGCCGCGGCGCCGACGCTGGAGGCGCGGCAGGCCGTCGTCGCGCAGATGCAGGCGATCATCTACGAGCAGGGCATCGCCGTGCCCTGGGGGCAGTTCGCGCAGCCCGCGGCGTCGCGCGTGCAGTTGGAGAACCTGATCCCCTCCGCGATTCCCCTGTTCTGGAATGTCGGGAAGCGATAGGCGCATGTACGATGTGATCGTGGTGGGTGCCGGCTCCGCCGGCGCCCCGCTCGCCGCGCGGCTGTCCGAGGACGGGCACCGCCGCGTCCTGCTGCTGGAAGCCGGGCGGGACTGGCGCGCCGCGGACGCCCCGCATGCTCTCCGCAGCGCCAATATCATCCCCTTCATGCACGACCCGGCGCATCAGGCCGAATGGCAATGGCCCGGGCTGATGACGTGCCGCACCAAGGCGCAGGAACCGCGCTTCTACTGGCGCGGCAAGGCGATGGGCGGGTCTTCCACCGTGAACGCCCAGATCGCCATCCGCGGCGTACCCGCCGCCTTCGACGCCTGGGCGGAATCCGGCTGCGAGGGCTGGTCCTCGGCCGATGTGTTGCCGATCTTCGACGCCATCGAGGATGACGCCGATACCGGCACCGCGCGCGGCATCCGCCAGGGCGGCCCGCTGCCCGTCTTCCGCATGCCGATCGACCAATGGGGCGCGGTGGATCTCGGCCTGCGCGATGCGGCGCTGGCCGCGGGCCATCCCTGGAAGGCCGACCTGAACGCGCCGGTAGGGGAGGGTATTTCCTGCAACCCGATCAACCTCCGCAACGGCCTGCGCGTCACCACCAATGACGGCTACCTGGAACCCGCCCGCGGCCGCGCGAACCTGACCATCCGGGGGGAGGCGCTGGTCGATCGCGTGCTGGTCGCGCAGGGCCGCGCCACCGGCGTGCGCGTGCGCTTCGGCGGCGGGCCGTGGGAGGAGATCGGGGGGCGGGAGGTGGTGCTGTGCGCCGGCGCCATTCACAGCCCATCCATCCTGATGCGCTCCGGCATCGGCCCGGCGGCGGCGCTGGCCGGTCTCGGCATCCCGGTGGTGCAGGACCTGCCCTGGGTCGGGCAGAACCTGATGGATCATCCCATCCTGCGCGCGACCCTGGCGCTGAAGCCGCAGCACCGCGCGCAGGGCGCCGATGCGCGCCACACCAATTGCTGCCTGACCTACAGCAGCGGCATGGGTGGGGAGCGCGACATGATCATGATCGCCTACAACCATCGCGGCCTGACCACGGATGGCAGCCCGGCGGAGGGCGGCGCGGTCGGCCTCGCGCTGTACGACGCCTACTCCCGCGGCACGCTCGCCTTGACCTCCGCCGATCCGGAGGCGCAGCCGGTCGTGGAGGAGAACATGCTGGACGACCCGCGCGACCGCGCCCGGCTGCGGGATGGCGTGCGCCGCCTGGCGCGGTTGACGGCCCTGGCGCCGCTCTCGGGTCTGGCGGAGGCCATCACCTTCGGCGAAACCGGCCTGGCCATGCCCGACGCCGCCGCGCTGCCGGATGACGCGCTCGACGCCATCATGCTGGCCGAGGCCTCCGACATCCAGCACGCCGCCGGCACCTGCCGCATGACGGCGCATGAGGAACCGCGCGGCGTGGTGGATCCGGACCTCCGGGTGCGCGGCATTGCCGGGCTGCGCGTGGCGGATGCCTCCATCATGCCCACCGATTGCCGCGCCAACCTGCACTTCACCTGCGTGATGATCGGGGAGGCGCTCGCCCGGCGCATGCGCGCCTAGGGGCCCGGCGCATGCGCGCCGAGCCCCGACGCGGTTGACGCAGGCCGTATCCGGCAGAGAATGACCGGCCGGGGAGTATCACCATGGCCCAGGCCAATGAGTTCAGCGAGACCACCCGCGGCATCCGTGTCACGGTGCGCAGCTTCTACCTGGAGGACCAGTCGGAACCGGCCCGCGGCCATTTCGTCTGGGCCTACCGCATCGCCATCCAGAATGATGGCACGGAAACCGTGCAGCTTCTGAAGCGGAGCTGGCACATCACCGATGCCCAGGGCCGCAGCCAGCAGGTGCATGGCGAGGGGGTGGTGGGCGAACAGCCGGTGCTCGCGCCGGGGGAGCGCTTCGAATATACCTCCGGCACCCCGCTCCACACGCCCTCCGGCTTCATGACCGGCACCTACCACATGGTGGTCGCGGAGACGCGGGAGCCCTTCGATGTGGCCGTGCCCGCCTTCAGCCTGGACAGCCCGCACCAACCGGCCACCCGGCTGCATTGATGTCCCTGACAGGGATGGAGATCCCGCAGGGCCTCCTGGCACGCCTGGCGGCGCTCGGGATCGAGGCGCGCACCGTCACCCACCCGCCGGTCTTTACCGTGGCGGAGAGCAAGGCGCTGCGCCCGGACCTGCCGGGCGGCCATGTGAAGAACCTGTTTCTGAAGCCGGAGAGGGCGGCCGGCCCCTTCCTGCTGGCCTCGATCGAGGAAGACCGGCCGGTGAAGGTGAACGCGCTGGTCCGCGCCCTCGGCCTGCCGCGCAGCGGCTTCGCGGAGGCCGAGGCGCTGCGGGCGCAGCTTGGCGTGGAGCCCGGCTCCGTCACCCCCTTCGGCCTGGTCAACGCGGCCCCCGGCGCGGTGCGGGCGGTGTTCGACCGGGCGTTGATGCAGGACCATGGCTGGATCAACATCCACCCGCTGACCAATACCATGACCACCACCATCCGGCCGGAGGACCTGCTGCGCTTCCTGCGCGCGCTCGGCCATGCGCCGGAGCTGGTCGAGATGCCCAATCCGGCGTGATCCGTCGTCAAGCGCTTGCTTCGCGCGCTGTGTCGCGCATCTATGCGCGCAAGCGAGAGGAATTGCCTGCCATGGACCTGATCTTCGACCCCACCCGCCAGGCCGCGCCCGGCGGCGCCCTTCCTGCCGGCACGCCCGACCCGGTGAAGGATGGCGACCAGCGCACCTTCATGGCCGATGTCATCGAGGCCAGCCGCGAAACGCCGGTGCTGGTGGATTTCTGGGCCACCTGGTGCGGCCCCTGCAAGACGCTGACTCCGACGCTGGAGAAGGTGGTGCGCGCCGCCGGCGGCCGCGTGAAGCTGGTGAAGATCGATATCGACAAGAACAAGCAGCTGGTCGCGCAGCTGGCCCAGATGGGCCTGCCGCTGCAGTCGGTTCCCACGGTGGTGGGCTTCGTTCAGGGCCAGATCGCGGATCTGTTCCAGGGCGCGCTGCCGGAAGGCGAGGTGAAGAAGTTCATCGAGACCCTGCTGAAGGCCGCCGGCGGCCAGCTTCCCAGCGCCGATCTGCTGGCCGAGGCCAAGGCGCTGGTCGAGGCCGGTGACCATGCCGGCGCGGTGGAGCTGTTCGCCGCCCTGGCCCAGACCGAGCCGGAGAACGCCGAGGCGATGGCCGGCCTCGCCCGCTGCCTGATGGCATTGGGTGAGGAGGAACAGGCGCAGGAAGTGCTGGACCAGGTGCCGGAGAAGATCGCCGGCCATGCCGAGATCGCCTCCGTCCGCAGCCAGCTCCAGCTGGCGCGGGAGGGCCGGGAGGCGCGGGACAAGCTCGGCGAGTTCGAGCGCCGCCTGGAAGCTGACCCGGATGACCACGCCGCGCGGATCGACCTGTCCGTGGCGCTGAACGCGATGGACAAGCGGGGGGAGGCGGTGGACGCGCTGATGGTGGCCATCAAGCGGGATCGCGCCTGGAACGACGAAGCCGCGCGCAAGCAATTGCTCAAGTTCTTCGAGGCCTGGGGATTCGACGACCCCGCCACCCTTGCGGGACGCCGGAAGCTCTCCACCCTTCTGTTTCGCTAAGTCGCCCCGGCCGGAGTCCAGCGCCGCGCGGGGGAAACAGGGTTCATCGCGCGGCCGGGCCGCGCGGTGGCTGAAACGGAGCCAATGTCCGCCTTCCATCCCGCCTTCGACGCCCTGCCGTCGGAGATTCCGATCTTCCCGCTGGCGGGCGCGCTGATGCTGCCTGGCGGCCGCCTGCCGCTGAACATCTTCGAGCCGCGCTATCTGGCGATGACGGAGGATGCGCTGGCCGGTGGCCGCTTCCTCGGCATGGTGCAGCCCGATCCGAACCTTCCGCGCGGCGAACTCGGCAGCCAGACCTACCATGTGGGCTGCCTGGGTCGCCTGACCTCCTTCGCCGAGACGGAGGATGGGCGCTTCCTGATCACGCTGACCGGCATCATCCGCTACCGCATCCTGGAGGAGGTGGGCCTGCGCCGTGGCTACCGGCGCGCCCGCGTCGAATATGGCGACTACGCGCCGGACCTGATGCTGGGCGGCCCGGCGCCGCAGATCGACCGCGGCGCATTGCTGGCGGCGCTCCGCACCTACTTCAAGGCGCGCGGGATCGAGGCGAATTGGGAGGCGGTGGAGGGCACGGACGACGCCATGCTGGTGACCACGCTCTCCATGCTGTGCCCCTTCGAGACGGCGGAGAAGCAGGCCCTGCTGGAATCCCGGTCCACCGAGACGCGGGCGGAGATGCTGGTGGCGCTGATGCAGATGGGCAGCCACGGCATGGCGCCCGAGGGCCGGCCGAGCTAAATCCATCGCTGCCCTGTTTTCTGGAGTTGATGCGATGACGGCCCCTGAGCCGAGCCTTGGCGCGGTGGATCCGCGCCTGCTGGAAATCCTCGTCTGCCCCGTCACCAAGGGCCCGCTGCGCTATGACCGCGAGGCCGGGGAGCTGGTGAGCGAGAAGGCGGGCCTCGCCTATCCCGTCCGCGACGGCATTCCCATCATGCTGCCGGACGAGGCCCGCAAGCTGCCGGCGTGATGCCGACACTGACGGAAATCCGCCTGAGCCGGGCGGAGCAGGTGCTGCACCTGGCCTGGGACGATGGCGTGACCTTCGCCCTGCCGGCGGAATACTTGCGCGTCGAAAGCCCCTCCGCCGAGGTGCAGGGGCACGGGCCGGGCCAGCGCGTGACGGTGCCGGGCCGGCGCCATGTCGGCATCATGAAGATCGAGCCGGTGGGAAATTATGCCGTGCGGCTGGTCTTCGACGATCTGCACGACACCGGCATCTACAGCTGGGACTTCTTCCGGGTGCTGGGCGAGCAATACGCCGAGCGCTGGGCGGCGTATGAGGCCGCGCTGGCGGCGAAGGGGCTGAGCCGGGACCCGCCGAAGCGGGGATAGTCCCGCATCGTTCGTTTGCTATTGCAAGTCATTCTCAACTGAGGCATCAGCATCCCCGCATTCTGCGGGAGAAGGTGCGATGACCGGTCTGCAACTGCCGCAGAACCAGCCCCAGCCTGAGCCATGGACCCTGCGCTGGCGCGGCATGCGCCGGCTGCGGGTGTTGCGGGTGGCGGATGTCACGCCGGGGATGCGGCGGGTCACGCTGGGCGGGCCGGAGATCGCGGGGCTGCGCGGCGGCCCGAACGTCAAGCTGCTGCTGCCGCCGCGGCCGGGCCTCGACCTGGAACTGCCGCTGGCGGATGCCGAGGGCAAGCCGATCTGGGCCTCGGAGGATCGTCGCCCCGTCCTTCGCAGCTATACCGTGCGGCGGCTGGATGAAGCGGCGGGCGAGCTCGACATCGATTTTGTCCTGCATGGCGCGGCCGGCATCGCCTCCGCCTGGGCCGCCCGGGCCCGGGCCGGGGACGCGGTGGGCATCGCCGGCCTCGGCGGCCGCACGGTGCGGCCCGCCGCCCGCCACATCCTGGCCGGCGACCACACCGCCCTGCCGGCAATGGTGAATATCCTGGCGGAACTGCCCGATACGGCCCGCGGTGAGGCCTTCATCGAGGTGCCTGGCCCGGCGGAGCAGCAGCCCCTGCGGCACCCGCCCGGCCTCCGCGTCACCTGGCTGCATCACGGCCCGCACGGGGCCGGCCGGACCGACCTGCTGGAACGTGCCGTGCGCGCCTTGCCGGTGGCGCCGGAGGAGGACGTCTTCGTCTGGGTCGGCGCCGAATCGGCGGCCGCCACCGCCATCGGCGACCATCTGCGGGATGCGTGTGGGCTCGACCGGCAGAAGATGCTGGTGCTCGGCTACTGGAATTTCGGCGTCAGCGTGGATGATTACGGCCGCAGCCGGGCGCCGCGGGCCGTCCCGGCGATGCAGGCGGCGGCCTGACCCGGGCCAGCCATTGTGGCGGCGTGCGTTCCGGGTGATAACGACTCTCATTCTCAACAGACTTCGCCGGGGCGGAGCAGCGGCGCAGGCCCTGCTTGCCGAACCTCGGATCGGGACCTCACCATGCACATCCGCCCACGCGACCGGCATCGCGCCGCCACGACGCTACTGGCCGCAGCCATCGTCGTGCATCTGCCCGTGCCCGCCATTGGCCAGACCGCCGCCCAACCCGCCGCCGAAGCGCCCTCGGACGCCCCCCCGGCTGGCGGCGCCGCGCTGCTGCTGCCCGAGACCAGCGTCATCGGCGCCGCCGAGCGCGCCCTGGACCCGATCACCGGCTTCGTCGCCAGCCAGCAGATTTCCGGCACCAAGACCGACACCGCGCTGATCGAGAACCCGCAATCCATCACCGTCGTCCCGCGCGACCAGATCGACGCGCGCCAGGCCCAGACGCTGGGCGAGGCGCTGCGCTACACCGCCGGCGTCCGCGGCGAGAACTACGGCACCGACAGCCGCACGGACTGGTTCCAGCTGCGCGGCTTCAACGCCCAGGACAACGGCATCTTCCTCAACGGCCTGCGCTACAATGCGGGCTATGCCGGCAGCGCCTTCGAGACCTATGGGCTGGAGCGCTACGAGGTGCTGCGCGGCCCCACCTCCGTCCTGTATGGCCAGATCGCCCCGGGCGGCCTGGTGAACATGATGCAGCGCCGCCCGACCGATGCGGCGCGCGGCGAGGTGCGGCTCTCGGCCGGCAGCCACGGCCGCCTGCAGGGGCAGGGGCATACGAGCGGCCCGCTCGATCGCGATGGCATCTGGTCCTACAGCCTGACCGGACTGGTGCGGGACAGCGACACGGCGGTGGATTTCGTGCGCGACGACCGCATCTTCCTGGCGCCGTCGCTGACCTGGCAGCCGACCGCCGAGACCTCGCTGACGCTGCTGAGCTTCTACCAGCGCGACCGGACCTCCGGGAACCAGTTCCTGCCCTATGAAGGCACCGTCACGCCCACGCCCTTCGGCCGCATCAGCCGCAACCGCTTCACCGGCGAGCCCGATTTCGATGCCTTCAACCGCGAGCAATTCGGCGTCGGCTACGAGTTCAGCCACCGCTTCAACGACATCTGGTCCTTCCAGCAGAATTTCCGCTACGCCGAGACGGAGATCCGCTGGGACCAGGTCTATGGCGGCGGCCTGGCCGCGGACCAGCGCACGCTGAACCGCTTCGCCTATCGCGCGAATGTGGACGTCAACACGCTGCAGCTCGACAACCAGGTGAAGGCGGAATTCGCCACCGGGCGCGTGCGGCACACGGTGCTGGCGGGCCTCGATGGCAGCCAGGTGAACTACCGCAACGCGCAGCAATTCGCCTTCGCCAGCGGCCTCGATGTGTTCTCGCCGAGCTACGGCACGCCAGTCGGCACGCTGCCCGCGCCCTATGACAGCGTGCGGCAGGTCAACACGCAGTATGGCGTCTATCTGCAGGACCAGATGCGGATCGACCGCTGGGTGCTGGTCGCCGGCATCCGGCAGGACTGGGCCTATTCGGATGTCGACAACCGGGTGACCAGCACCACCCGCAGCCAGAACGACAGCGCCTTCACCTGGCGCATGGGCGCCGTGTATCTGTCCGATAGCGGCCTCGCGCCCTATGCCAGCTATGCCCGGTCCTTCCAGCCGCAGATCGGCACGGACGCCGCCGGCAATAGCTGGAACCCGCTGGAGGGTGAGCAGTACGAGGTCGGCGTGAAGTTCCAGCCGCCTGGCATGCGCAGCTTCGTGCAGCTCGCGGCCTTCCAGTTGACGCAGCAGAACTCGCTGACCGCCGACATCAACTTCCAGCAGAAATCGGTGGGTGAGATCCGCGTGCGCGGCGCCGAACTGGAAGGCGTGGCGGAGCTCGGCCGCGGCTGGAGCCTGCTCGGCTCCGTCAGCCTGCTCGACCCCGAGATCACGGAAAGCTCGACGGTGGGCGAGGAAGGCAACCGCCCGGCCGGCATCGCCCGCACCAATGCCAACCTCTACGCCGAATACACCTTCGTCGATGCCAGCCGCGTGCTCTCGGGCCTGACCATCGGCGCCGGCGTGCGCCACCTCGGCAATACTTCGGCGGTGAACACCGGCGGCAGCGTCGTACCCTCCACCACGCTGTTCGATGCGGGCATGCGCTACGACCTCTCGAAGCTGTCGGAGAGCATGAACGGCCTGCAGTTCGGCGTGAATGCGAGCAACCTGGCCGATACGCGCTATGTCGCCCGCTGCGCCGGCACCTCCGGCTGCTTCTACGGCAACCGGCTGAACGTGCTGGCGAGCCTCAGCTACAAGTGGTGAGGAGGAGCGGGGCGGCGGACAGCCCGGCCGCCCTGCTCACCATCCTGTATCTCGGCGTCGCGGCCGGGGTGCAGATGACGGATCGGGGCCTGCTCGCGCTACTGTCGCCCGCCATCCAGGTGAGCTTCGGCGTGGGCGATGCGGTGATCGGCGCGTTGCACGGGATTGCCGGCATCCTCGTCGCCAGCCTGCTGGCCATTCCGCTGGCGCGGCTGGCGGACCGGTATTCGCGCAAGGCGGTGCTGCTGCTCTTCATCGGCGCCTGGGTGGCGCTGACGGCGCTGGGCGCGCTGGCGCCGTGGTTCCCGCTGTTCTTTGCCGGGCGCGCGGCGGCGGGCGTCACCGAATTCGCGCTGATCCCGGTGATCTACTCCATGCTGCCGGACCTGGTCGGGCCGCGCCGGCGGGTCGCGGCCAATCTCAGCTTCGCCGCGCTGATGTCGGTGGGCGCCGCCGCCGGCTATGCGCTGGGGGGCACGCTGGTGGCCCAGGCGGCGCGGCTGGGCGCGGCCTTCCCCGAGACGCTGGGCGGGCTGGAGACCTGGCGCCTGGCGATGGTGCTGATCGCGGCCCTCGGCCTGCCCCTGCTGCTGCTGGGCTTCGCCACCCTCGATCCGCCAAGGCGCGAAACCCCGGCCGAGGCCGCCACCGGGTCCCTGCCGGCCTGGCTGCGCCGGCATGGCCGCACCATCGGGCTGCTGGTGCTGGCCGCCGGCGGCATCGCCATCGCGGTGCAGGGGCTGATGCCGCTGCTGGCCCTGGCGCTGACCCGGCGCTTCAGCTTCGAACTCGGCATGCTGGGGGAATGGCTAGGGGTGATCGTGCTGGCGACGAACCTCGCCAGCCTCGGCCTGGCCGGGCTGATGGACCGCCTGCTGCCGGAGCGGCGGCGGGAGGCCGGGCGGCCGCTGGTGATGGCGGCGGGCGCCCTGCTGGCATTGCCCTGCGTGCTGGCGCTGCCCTGGCTGGGGTCCGTCCAGGCGGTGCTGGTGCTGGTGGGCCTGTTCCTGCTGGCGACCTGCCTGGCCAATGCCTTCATCCCGACCATGGTGCAGGACCTGGTGCCGCCGCCGCTGCGGGCGCGCGCCTTCGCCTCCTACAGCGTGGTCATCGCCGCCTTCTGCGCCATCGGGCCGGTGCTGATGGGCGCGGTCTCGGACCAGGTGATGGGGCGGGATCTGCTGGGGGCGATCACCTGGGTGGCGGCGCCGAGCCTGGGGCTGGCCGCGCTGGCCGCCCTGACCGCGACCCGCCGCCTCGCGAACCGCCTGTGACAGAGCCCTCCCCCGCACTTGCGGGGGAGGGTTGGGTGGGGGGTTCTTCTCGCGTCCGCGCCCTCCGCTGTACATCACCCCTGGGCCGCCGCGCGTTCCAGGTTCAGCGCCAGCAGCCGGGCCAGCGCATCTTCCTCCGTGATATCGGCCGGCCAGCCATAGGCGGCGGCCACGGCGGCATCCAGCCGCGCATGCAGCGCATCCAGCCAGGCGCCCTCCGGCGTGCCCCGCGTGTTGTAGAGTTTTGTTAATGTCCGCTCGCGCAGCAGCTTTTCGAATTTCGGGTCCCGCGCCACGATCCGGTCCGGATAGCCCGGCACCACCTCCGGCACCCGCTCCACCCATTCCGGCGGGTTCAGCCAGGTTTCGCGGGTTTCGACGAGCGCCTTGGCCGCCTCGGCGATGGCCTTGGCGCGCGGGTCGTCGGCATAGGTTGCGGCCGGGATGTTGGGGGTCAGGCCCTCGGGGAAGGGGAAGGTTTCGAAGCAGGTCTGATTGTTATAGGTCGGGTCGTTGCCCACGCCGTGCCAGGAGCCTTGGCGGAGCGACCATGCTTCATGGAATCGGCTGTGCAGGATACCGAAACTCGTGTCGTCGTCGCGAGCAACTGCATAGACGCGGCTGTCAGGCAACGTGATGGCGGCGCACCAAATGAAAAGGCGATGCTTTGCGACTCGCGGTGTTGCGATGAAACGAGCAAAAGGCGCCAGTGCAGCGCGCAAGCCGGGAACGGTTTCGCCATGCTGCCACCAAAAAACTCGCCGCTTGTGACGCCGATTTCTATCGCGCTCTGGCTTAACGTGCAGGACGATGTGGCTGAACGGGCGCGCGTAGCGACTGGCTTCCGCTTCGCTGCGATCGATGAAATCAATAATCCACGTGTCATCGGCGCGGCGCGTGATGTCCTGCCCGTTCAGTAGGGGGCGAAGGACTTCCGTGTTCCGACCACCTGTCGGGTTTGCTGGTTCCTCCAACCATTGGCGGGCCGTATTGCCATCAACATCGAAGGCGCCGACCTTTACCGGACCCTGAAAGCAGCGATCGCGATTTGAATGCAAGCGGCGAGCGGTTGTGAAGTCGCCCCCACCCGCGGTTAGATCGGCGAAAATCGCCGCCACATCCTGCCCATCAAGGCGGCGAAGAAGTTGCCCCTCCGTGCCGGCGAAGCAGATGAGGGAGACCCGAACGGCGGCGCCTTCAACGGCCCAAGGCTCGTCATCCCAGGCATCGAAAATGATGATGCCATTCTGGCAAATTCGGTCTAGGACGACCCTGCTTGCGCCCTTGCGGATGGACTGCGTGGTAACCAGCCCTGCACGAAGCGTGCGCCCCGCTTCGATAGCTTCACGCGCTTTTTCAAACCAGTAGCAGACCAGATCGGCGCCCGCAGGCACCCGTCCGGAGTAAGTGGCCCGGAGGGTAGCGACATAATCCTCGCCCATCTCCCGGATCATCAGCTTGTCACCGACAAACGGCGGATTCCCCACGATCGCATCCGCCGCCGGCCACGCCGCCGGCGTGCCGTCCTCGTTCAGCAGCGCGTCCCGGTTCTCGATGGTCTCCAGCGGCTTCAGGATCGGATTGTCGGACACCTGATAACCATTGCGCTGCGTCCATTGGATCGCGCCGATCCACACCGAAACCCGCGCCAGCTCCGCGGCAAAGGCGTTCAGCTCGATCCCGCGCACCACTTCCGGCCCGATCCGCGCCGGCTGCGCGGGCAGGCCCAGCGCCTCCGCCTCCACCAGCGCCTGGCGTTCCAGATCCTTCAGCGCCATCAGCGAAACGTACAAGAAATTGCCGGAGCCGCAGGCGGGGTCCAGCACGCGGAAGGCGCGCAGCCGGGCCAGATGCGCCTCCAGCACCGCCTGCGCCTCCGCCTGCTTCACCGTGGCCTGCGCCTTGCGCGCCGTGGCGGCCTTCAACGTGGCGTCGCGCTGCTTCTTCGGCAGCACGCCCACCGCCGCCTGCCGCGCTGCCAGCGCGGCGCTCGCCGCTTCCGCATCCACCGCCAGCAGCGCCAGGGCCTCGGCCATCAGCGCCGTGATGCGTGCCTTCGCGGCATCCCATTCCGCGCGCAGCGGGCGCTGGATGCAGGGCTCCACGATCAGGGAGATTTTGTGCGCGTCGGTGTAGTGCGCGCCGATCTGCTTTTCCTTCTCCGGGTCCAGGCCGCGTTCGAACAGCGTGCCGAAGATGGAGGGTTCGATCTCCGCCCAATCCCGCTCCGCCGCGCGTTGCAGCGTGCCGATATCCTGCACCGTCAGCGGCAGGGCGCTGTCATCGTCGAACAGCCCGCCATTGAACCAGGGAATCTCCTCCAGCCCGAGCGACCCGCCGGTCCGCATCGCCGCGAACAGGCTGCCGGCGAGATTGGCGAAGCGTTCGGGCCGGTTGCGCGCATGCGCCAGCATCTTCTGCACCAGCCCGGCCGGCAGCAGCCCGGCCTTGTCCGCGAACAGGCAGAAGACGATGCGGTTGATGAAATGCGCCACCGCGAAGGCATCATGCTTGCGGTCGCGCAGCTTGCGGGCGAGTTCGATGAAGGCGGCCGCCGCATCCTCGGTCAGCGCCTGGCGGGTCAGGCCGGGGCGCAGGCGCTCCGGCTCCGAGAGCATCCATTTCAGCTTGCGGAGGTTGCGCGGGTCGCGCATCGCCTCCAGCGGAATCTCGTGCGTCTCGCTCACCGCATTGGTCCAGGCGGTGCGGATGATGATGCTGTCGAAATCGCACACCGCCAGCAGCGGCGGGCTGTCCAGGCCGAGGGCGTAGCGCTGCAACTGCTCGAAGGCGCGCTTCAGGTCGGCGCCCTTGCCCTTGTACTCCATGGCGAAATGGCCGCGCTTCCAGACATCGGCGAAGCCGCGCGTGCCGGCGGTCTTCAGCGCGCCCTTCTCGAAGGCGTAGGAATGGCCCTCGGGGTCGGCCTGGTTGGGGGTGAGCTCGCCCAGCAGGGCGCAGAGGTCGTTGAAATGCTCGACAAAAGCCGCGCGCTCGCTGCGCGTATTGGCGCGCCATTTGTCGATGAAGTCGTCGGGGGTCATGCCGCCAGGGTGCCGAAGCGGCGGCACCGCGTCCATGGGGCGCGCCCGGTTATGCCGGTGGCGGCGTCAGCAGCCCCTGGCCGCCGAGCAGCCCACTCGCCCCGGCCATGCCCATCGCCCGCTGTGCGAAGGCGCGCTTGAGGCGCGGCATGCGGTCCACCGCCGCGATGCCGAGCCGCCGGGCCAGGCGGATCGGCCCGAAGTCATTGCCGAACAGCTTCTCCAGCATATGCGTCGCGCCGAGCATGATCGCCGCATCCGGCCGGGCGCGGCGTTCGTAGCGGCGCAGCACCGCGGTGCCGCCCGGGTCCTCGCCCGCCGCCACCGCCTCGATCACCGCCTCCGCCAGGGCGGCGACATCGCGAAAACCGAGGTTCAGGCCCTGGCCGGCGATGGGGTGGATGCCGTGTGCGGCGTCGCCCACCAGCGCCAGCCGCGTATCCGTCTGCCGCTGCGCCCATAGCGCGGTCAGCGGGTAGGACCAGCGCCGGCCGATTGGGCGAATGGCGCCGAGGTGGTCGCCCATGCGGCGCGTCAATTCCCGTCCGAAGGCGGCGTCGTCCATCGCCAGGAAGCGCTGCGCCAGGTCGCGCCGGTCGGACCAGACGAAGGCGGAGGCGTGCGGGAATTGCGCCGTGCCGAAGCCGCCCGGCCCGGCCAGCGGCAATTGGGCGAAGGGGCCGTTCGGCAAAAACATCTCCAGCGCCGTGCCGTTGTGCGGGCGTTCATGCGCGAAGGCGCCGACCATGCCGGTCTGGCCGTAGTCATGCCGCTGCACGCCGATGCCGGCCTGCTTGCGGAGTGCACTGTCCCGCCCCTCCGCCGCCACCACCAGCCGGGCGGCCAGCACCGTGCCGGCATCGGGGCCGCTGGTGATGCGGATGCGCGCACCTTCGGGGCTGCGTTCGACGCTGGCCTCGGCGGGGGCGAAGACGCGGAGGTTGGGCAGATGCGGCAGGCGGGCGTTCAGCGCCACGCGCAGCGAGCGCGCCTCCACCATCCAGCCGAAGGGGTCGGGGCCGACCTCCTCGCTGCGAAAATCCAGCTTGAGGGGGGAGGGGGCATGGCCCGGCCGGCCATCCGCCACGCGGATGTGGTGGATCGGCTGCGGCGGTTCCGGAAGCCGGTCCCAGATGCCGGATGCCGCCAGCAGGCGCTGGCTGGTGAGTGCGATGGCATAGGCGCGGCCATCGAAATCCGGCAGTTCCATCGGCGGCAGCGGCGCGCGGTCCAGCACCGCGGTCGGGATGCCGGCGGCGGCCAGGGTGGCGGCCAGGGTGGCGCCGACCGGTCCGGCGCCGACGATGCAGATGGTGGTTTCGATCTCGCTCATGCGCGTGAAAGTCGCGCTGCGAGGGCGTTTCGACAAGGGCGAGGCAAATGCCCATAAAACAGGCAGTTTTTTTGCGGCGCATCAACGCAACGGTGCGCGCCCGCGCGGAACTCTGCGTAAAACGGTCCACGAAGCACGTGGCACGGTCCTTGGATTGCACAACCCCGATACCGCCTTTGGATAGGGGAACTACGGCGCGATGAAGCTGGTCATGGCCATCATCAAGCCTTTCAAGCTGGACGAGGTGCGCGATGCGCTCACTCCGCTCGGCGTGCAGGGGCTTACGGTTACCGAGGTCAAGGGTTTCGGTCGGCAGAAGGGCCAGACCGAAATCTATCGCGGAGCCGAATATCACGTGAGCTTCCTGCCGAAGCTCAAGATCGAAGTCGCCGTGGCCGCCGAGATGGTGGATGCGGTGGTGGAGGCGATCGCCGGCGCGGCGCGCACCGGCAAGATCGGCGATGGCAAGATCTTCGTCATGGATGTGGAACGCGCGCTGCGCATCCGCACCGGCGAAACCGATGACCAGGCGCTGTAGCCGCATGTCGGGCGACAACACCCATGATGAGGAACGGGGAATGACGAGGATTGCGCGCGCCGCTGCCATGGCGCTGCCGGCGCTGCTTCTGTCCGGCGCGGCCTTCGCGCAGGACGCGGCCGTGGCGGCACCGACGCCAACCATCGATACCGGCGACACCGCCTGGATGCTGACCAGCACGGCCATCGTGCTGATGATGACCGTCCCCGGCCTGGCGCTGTTCTATGCGGGCATGGTCCGCAAGAAGAACGTGCTGGCCACCATGATGCAGTCCTTCGCGGTCTGCGGCCTGGTCGGCGTGC
>LNFM01002782.1_pt1 | contig 35947 bp, 39 predicted proteins | sample 596031 | NCBI WGS metagenome assembly LNFM01 (sample SAMN04254537, study PRJNA301005) | activated carbon metagenome | isolation source: dual media filters at the Ann Arbor, Michigan drinking water treatment plant | place: USA: Ann Arbor | reverse complement strand
AGACCTCATCGCCCCGATTCCAACGATCAAAATCCGGGATCAGGATGCCCGTTTCGTCAATTACGCAACGATCCCCCTCCAGGGGAGGGTGAAGGAAGGGGACTGTGCTACACACAGCAGTTGTCTTTGAATCCAGGAAAGACGATGCAAGGCCTCTCGCTCTGCCCGCTGACGATCATTCGCGCGCCGCACCGTGAACTTGTCGAAGCCGCCGCAATTGGCGGCTTCGATTCTGTCGGCCTGCGGCTGATTGCGCCGCGGCCCGGCGATCCCGTGCACCCGCTGGCCGGCGATGCCGCCGCCATCAAGGATCTCGGCCGCCTGATGGCGGATAACGGCATCACTCTCTTCGACATTGAATCGTGCTGGCTGTTGCCGGCGACCGAGCCCGCTTCGATCCGGCCGGCGCTTGAGGCCTGCGCCGCCCTTGGCGGGCAGTATGTTCTCGTCGCCGGCAACGATCGGGAGTGGAGCAGACTGGCATCGAATTTCGCGACGGTCGCGGCGCTTGCCGCCGAATATGGCCTGCGTGTCGGTATCGAGCCGACGTCGTTCTGCGTGCTCAACCGGCTGTCACAGGCGGTCGACCTTTTGGCCCAGACCAAGGCTGCCAACGCCGGCATTATCATCGACACGTTGCATATGGTGCGGGCTGGCGAGACGGCGGCCTCAATCGCCGCGCTCGATCCTGGTCTCATCGCCTATGCCCAGATTTGCGACGGCGGCCCGGCGCAACCGGTTGATGCCGCAGGCTTGATGGCCGAGGCCCGCGGGGCGCGGCTGCTGCCGGGCGAGGGCGTGCTGCCGCTGAACGATATGCTCGATGCCCTGCCGCCGGATGTGAGGATTGGCGTCGAGGCGCCGACGCTCGAACTGACCGCGCTGCCGGTGAATGACGCCGCCAAGCGCGCCGGCGATGCAACGCAGCGCTTCATGCAGGCGCGCGCGGCGCGCTGACCCCCGCTTGCGCTTCCGCAGGAGCGGTGCTGCTATGCGCCCGATTTTAGAAATCCCCAGGAGGAAACCCGAAATGATCAAGTTCTACTATTCCGGCGCGCCGAACCCGATGAAGGTGGCGCTGTTTCTCGAGGAAACCGGCCTGCCGTACGAGCCGATCCCGGTCGATACCCGCAAGGGCGACCAGCACAAGCCGGAATTCACCGCGATCAATCCGAACGCCAAGGTGCCGGTTATTATCGATGGCGGCACCACCGTGTTCGATTCCAACGCCATCCTGCTGTACCTCGGCGAGAAGACCGGCAAGTTCATGCCGCCGGCCGGCGACAAGGCGCGCGGCGAACTGCTGTCCTGGCTGATGTTCATTGCCTCCGGCGTCGGGCCTTATTCGGGCCAGTCGGTGCACTTCCGCAACTATGCGCCGGAGAAGATCGAATACGCCACCAATCGCTATATGTACGAAGCGCAGCGTCACTACGGCATCATCGAAGCGCGGCTGGCGAAGCAGAAATACATGCTGGGCGACACCTACACCATCGTCGACATGGCGCTGTGGGGCTGGGCGCGTCTGATCCCGGTGGCGCTCGGCGATACGTACTGGGCCAAATTTCCGCACCTCAAGAAGCTGATCGACGAGATCAGCGCCCGCCCCGCCGCCGCCCGTGCGCTGGCCATCAAGGACAAGCACACCTTCAAGGCCGAATTCGACGACGAGGCCAAAAGGGCCATGTTCCGGCATTTGCACGAGAAGGTGGCGTAGGGCTTTACTATTTACGTGCGGTCTTGGCCGCAAATGCTGTCGGACTCCCTCTCGCCGTTGGGGAGAGGGTCGGGGTGGGGGGCAAGTGCCTTAGAGATAGGCTATAACCCCTCACCCGCCCGCCGAAGCTATAGCGAAGGCGGGCGACCTCTCCCTATGGGAGAGGTGAAGAAAGGAATGCCCCCATGGACCTCAAGCTGATCTCTTCCGGCCGCAACCCGCCGCACGACGTTCACGCCATCATCGAGATACCGCTCGGCGGCGTGCCGGTGAAATACGAATTCGACAAGACCTCGGGCGCGATCTTCGTCGACCGCTTCCTGCACACGGCGATGTTCTATCCCGGAAATTACGGCTTCATCCCGCATACTTTGTCGGACGACGGCGACCCCTGCGACATCCTGGTCATCTCACAGGTGCCGGTGGTGCCGGGCGCGGTGATCCGCTGCCGGCCGGTCGGCGCGCTGCTGATGGAAGACGAGGCCGGCAATGACGAAAAGATATTGGCCGTGCCGGTCGATGCGCTGCACCCGTTCTACAAGGGCATCACCAGCTACCGTGATTTGCCGGACGTGATGTGCGAGCAGATCGCGCATTTCTTCCAGCACTATAAGGATCTGGAAAAAGGGAAGTGGGTGTCGATCGTGCGCTGGCTCGATGCGCGTGAGGCCGAGCAGCTGATCATGGAAGGCCTCGAGCGGGCGCAGAGTCCGAAAGCCGTGAAGAAGAAGCCGGCGAAGAAGGCGAAGAAGTAAGCAGTCAATGGATGGATGCGGCGCCCCACGTGCTGCTGGACTCCCTCTCCCCTGGGGGGAGAGGGTTGGGGTGAGGGGGCAAGTGACTGTCGGTAGACCTTAGCCCCTCACCCGCCCGCCTTCGCTAAACTCGGCGGTCGAGCTCTCCCCATGGGCGAGGTAAAGAAGTCACCGTCCCCCCTTGATCCCCAGATACGGCCGCGCCTTCAACAGCTCCGCTAGGTGCGCGGTGTTCGACGCCAGCATCTTCGTCCACTTGTCGACCACCTTGGGCGGCTTCTTGAATTCTTTGTACTCTTTCGAGCCCATCGCCTCGCCGACCCAGTAGGTCGAGCCGCCGGCGGGAATCGTGAAGCCGACCTCGAAAAGAGCCTGCAACACTTCGGCCCCGACATGATGCGCGCCGTCTTCATTGCCGACGACGCAGCACACCGCCACTTTGCCATAAGACGGCATGCGGCCGCGCTCGTCCTTCTCGTCGAGGAAAGCGTCCATGCGCTCCAGCACGCGCTTGGCGACGCTGGATGGCTGGCCGAGCCAGACCGGCGAACCGATCACCAGAATGTCGGCGGCCAGGACTTTCTTGAGAAGCTTCGGCCAGTCGTCGCCGCGGCCTTCGTCGGACGTCACGCCCGGCTTGATGTTGTAGTCGGCGGCGCGGACGATCTCGCCCGCGACGTCGTAGGGGTTAAGCGCATCGAGAAACTGTTTCAGCAGCACGTCGGTCGATGACGTCTCTTTCGCCTTTGAGTCTTTCAGGCTGCAATTGAAGGCGAGGGCGGTGAGCGACGCCATGTCAACTTTCGCCACGCGGGAAGACGCGAACATTGGCGGCGGGCGCGCGGACTTCGGCGTTGACTTCGTTGGGCTGTTTCGGCGCCAGCGGCGTCGCGGTCGGCGCGCCGGCAGACTTCGGTGCGGGGCGGCGGCCGAGCGTCCAGTTGAATTGCATCTTCACTTCGGGGTTGGGCACCGACCAGCACGAGCCGTCGGCGTCCATGAACACGACCCAGACCAAGTCGTATTCAGGGCCGTAATCGATGACGAAATGCGCCCAGCCATTGCCCTTGGCGGTATGCATCGGCAGCGGCGGATCAAGTTGTGTAATCATCGAAGGCCCACGGTTGGTCGTGGGGCCTAACGGTTCAGCCCGGCGGACGGTTCCAGGAGGCGGATCGATTCAGGGACACGGCAACGTTACCGAGCTGACATAGGCGGCGCATTCAGTCGTGCAAACCGGGCGCGACTTTCTTCGCCACATCGACCAGCGCCGCCGTGGTCGGCGTCATCGGTTCGCGCTGCGGCACGACGAGGCCGATGGTCTGCACCGCATCCGGCGTGGTGATCGGAATGGCGCGGATCGTATCGGTGAGGCCGAGCGTTTGCGCGATCTTTTCCGGCATCACGCTGGCCCAGCGGCCGGTGCGCACATGCGAGAACAGCAGGATCATCGAATCCGACTCCAAAGTCGGCCGTGACTCGCCGCCGGCGCTTTTCAGCAGGCGATCGATAATGCGCCGGTTCTGCATGTCGGGTGTCAAAAGACACAACGGCACCTGCGCCACTTCCGCCCAGGTCACGCTGTCGCGCGTGCCGAGCGGCGCGTCGGCCGAGGTCAGCAGCCGGTAATGCTCGTGATAGAGCGGGATCATGCTGACGCGGCCGAGCGGCTCGTTCTCGACATAGGTAATGCCGGCGTCGATCTCGAGGTTTTCCAGCAGTTCGAGAATCTCCACCGAGGTGCGGGAGTAAATGGTGAACTGTACATTCGGGTGCTTTTCGCGGTACGGCGTGGTCAGGGCGGCGACCATCGCCAGCGCGGTCGGAATCGCGGCAATGCGCAGCCGCCCGGACAGGCCGAGCCGCAGCGCGTTGATCTCGTCGCGCATGTTGCGGGTGTCGCCGACGATGCGCCGCGCCCATTCCAGTACGCGGTCGCCCTCCGGCGTGAAGCCCTGGAAGCGCGAGCCGCGCAGCACCAGCAGCACGCCCATTTGCTCCTCGATCTGCTTCACGCCGGCCGACAAAGTCGGCTGGGTGACGCCGCAGGCCTCGGCGGCGCGGCCGAAGTGCCTTTCGCGGGCCAAGGCCAGCAGGAACTCCAGTTTGTCGATCACGGTTTTCTCTATGAAATCAATGTCTTAGGAAAAACGACCCGCACCATATTGGTACGGTTTTGTGCCGCAAACACATTACCATTGATAGGTTTTGCCTATCAACCTATGGGGAATGCGGGATTGTACCCAGTCTGGAACGCCTGCAAACAGAGGGACTTAGGGAGCAGGCAATGAATATGCACAATCCGCCGCAAAGCGGCGGCAATGGTCATGGGGGCGGCAAGGGCAAGGGCGCCGGCCGGCGCAAGTCGCCGCGCACGCCAAAGGGCCGCCAGATCGATCCGGCCGCGCTGCGCGACGTGCAGGCTTTGTTGATCGACCGGCCGCGCCGCCGCGATCTCCTCATCGAACACCTGCATCTCATCCAGGATCACTACGGCCACATCTCCGCGCCCCATCTTGCCGCGCTCGCTTTCGAGATGAAGATGGCGATGGCGGAAGTCTACGAAGTCGCCACCTTCTACGCGCATTTCGATGTGGTGAAGGATGGCCCGCCGCCGCCGCCGGTCACCATCCGCGTCTGCGATTCATTGTCCTGCGCCATGGCCGGCGCTGAAAAACTTCTCGCCACGTTGCCCGGCGCGCTCGGCCAGGATGTCCGCGTCGTGCGTGCGCCCTGCATGGGCGCCTGCGACCGCGCGCCGGTCGCCGCCGTCGGTCATGTGCAGACGTTTCACGCCACGATCGACAATCTGACCGCCGCCGCCAAGGCGAAACCGCATGCCCATGCCTGGCATCCGGCCATCGACTTTGCCGCCTATCAAAAAGCCGGCGGCTATTCCTTGCTGAAAGACGTGCTGGCGGAAAAGCGCACGCGCGACGATCTCATCAAGATCGTCAGCGATGCCGGCCTGCGCGGCCTCGGCGGCGCCGGCTTCCCGACCGGGCGCAAATGGACGCTGGTGCGCGCCGAACCGGCGCCGCGTTTGTTCGCCGTCAATTGCGACGAGGGCGAACCGGGCACGTTCAAGGACCGTCATTATCTCGAACAGGACCCGCACCGCTTCATCGAAGGCATGTTGCTCGCCGCTTATGTGGTCGAGGCCGCCGACACGTATCTCTATGTCCGCGACGAGTATCCGGAAATCCGCCTGATGCTGGCCGAGGAAATCACCAAGGCCGAGCAGGCCGGGTTGATGCCGCACACGCGTATTCATCTGCGCCGCGGCGCCGGCGCTTACATCTGCGGCGAAGAATCGGCGATGATCGAGTCGATCGAAGGCAAGCGCGGCCTGCCGCGCCATCGCCCGCCTTATCTGGCGCAGGTCGGCCTGTTCGGCCGTCCGACGCTCGAACAGAACGTCGAGACTTTGTACTGGATCCGCGATCTGGTCGAGCGCGGGCCGCAATGGTTTACGTCGCAGGGCCGCCGCGACAAGAAGGGCTTCCGCAGTTTCTCGGTGTCCGGCCGCGTCAAGAATCCCGGCGTCAAGCTGGCGCCGGCCGGCGTCACCATGAACGAACTGATCAACGAATTCTCCGGCGGCATGCTCGACGGTCACACGCTCAAGGGCTTTCTGCCCGGCGGCGCGTCCGGCGGCATCTTTGCGCCTGACATGGCCGACCTGCCGATCGACTTCGGTACCTTCGAGCCGCATGGCGGCTTCGTCGGCTCGCACGCCGTCGTCGTTTTGTCCGACAAAGACGACATGAAGGCGGTCGCGCTCAATCTCCTGAAATTCTTCGAGGACGAGAGTTGCGGCCAGTGCACGCCGTGCCGCGCCGGCACCGAGAAGGCCGTCAAGCTGATGGCGCAGGGGCCGTGGAACGTCGAACTGTTGAACGAGTTGGCCGCATTGATGCGCGACGCCTCGATCTGCGGCCTCGGCCAGGCGGCGCCGAATCCGCTCTTGAGCGTCCTCAAATATTTCCCCGATGACCTGACGAAACCGATGGGGACCTGGTGAATCATGACTGACAATAACAATCCCGCGGGATACGGCCAGGACAACAAGGGCGCTGCCGGCGGCACCGACCTCAACAAGGGCAAGCCGGCGGTCGCGCACACCGCGCCGATGGACAAGGTTGACGGCGCCGGTCAGGCCGAGACCGCCAAGACCTTCTTCATCGACGGCCACGAGATCGACATACGCGACGGCGAGTCGATCTTCCGCGCCGCGCGCCGCCTCGATATCAAGCTGCCGCATCTGTGCTATTCGCCGAAGCCCGGCTATCGCGCCGACGGCAATTGCCGCGTCTGCATGGTCGAGATCGAGGGCGAGCGCGTGCTCGCCGCCTCCTGCATCCGCACGCCCGCGCCGGGCATGAAGGTGAAAACCGACACGCATCGCGCCAAGACCGCGCGCAAGATGGTCGCCGAACTCCTGGTCACCGACCAGCCCGCGATGGAGGTCGCGCACGACAACGACTCGGAATTCTGGAAAACCGCCAAGCGGCAGAACGTTGAAGCCGGCCGCTTCCCCAAGCGCGAGCGCGAAGCGGTGCCCGCTCCCGACCGCAGCCATCCGGCGATGGCGGTCAATCTCGACGCCTGCATCCACTGTAATCTCTGCGTGCGCGCCTGCCGCGAAGTGCAGGTCAACGACGTCATCGGCATGGCCGGTCGCGGCCATCTCGAAAAGATCGTGTTCGATTTCGACGACCCGATGGGCGCCTCCACTTGCGTCGCCTGCGGCGAATGCGTGCAGGCCTGTCCGACCGGCGCTCTTATGCCAGCGACCATGGTCGATGAAAATAACATCTATCTTGGCAAGCCTGACCGTACCGTGGACTCCGTCTGTCCGTATTGCGGAGTCGGCTGCCAGCTCACCTACCAGATCAAGAACGACAAGATCGTCGCCGTCACCGGCAAGGACGGCCCGGCCAATGCCAACCGCCTCTGCGTCAAAGGCCGCTTCGGCTTCGACTACGTCGCCAATCCGCAGCGCCTGCTGAAGCCGATGATCCGCAAGGACGGCGTGCCGAAAGTCGCGCATGAGGAAATCGACCCGGCCAATCCGTGGACGCATTTCCGCGAAGCGACCTGGGAGGAGGCGCTCGATCGCGCCGCCGGCGGCCTCGTCAAGATCCGCGACCGCGACGGCTCCGATGCGCTCGCCGGTTTCGGCTCGGCCAAAGGCTCGAACGAAGAAGCCTATCTGTTCCAGAAATTGATCCGCACCGGCTTCGGCACCAACAATGTCGATCACTGCACGCGGCTGTGCCATGCCTCGTCGGTGTCGGCGCTGCTCGAAGGCGTCGGCTCGGCGGCGGTCACCGCGACCTTCAACGAGGTCAAGAACTCCGACCTGATCATTGTCATCGGCGCCAACCCGACCGAGAACCATCCGGTCGCCGCCACCTTCTTCAAGCAGGCGGCCAAGCGCGGCGCCAAGCTGGTGGTCATGGACCCGCGCGGCCAGGCCTTGAAGCGCCACGCCTGGAAGATGATGCAGTTCAAGAACGGCACCGACGTGGCCATGCTCAACGCCATGTTGAACGTCATCGTCACCGAGAAATTGTACGACACGCAATATATCCAGACCTATGTCGAAGGCTTCGACGCCTGGAAAGAGAACATCAAGGACTTCACGCCGGAAGAAATGGAGCCGATCTGCGGCATTCCGGCCGACACACTTCGCGAAGTCGCCCGCGCCTATGCGCGCGCCGAAAGCGCGATCATCTTCTGGGGCATGGGCGTGTCGCAGCACACCCACGGCACCGACAATGCACGCTGCCTGATCGCGCTTGCCTTAATCACCGGCCAGATCGGCCGTCCCGGCACCGGCCTGCATCCCTTGCGCGGCCAGAACAACGTCCAGGGCGCTTCCGACGCCGGCCTCATTCCGATGTTCTTCCCCGATTACAAGTCGGTCGAGAACCCGGAAATCCGCGCGATGTACGAGACCAAGTGGGGCGTCAAGCTGCCGCCGAAGCGCGGCAAGACCGTCGTCGAAATCATGGACGCGGTGCATGCCGGCGAGATCAAGGGCATGTATGTCGAGGGCGAAAACCCGGCAATGTCCGATCCCGATCTCAACCACGCGCGCCAGGCGCTGGCGCATCTCGAACATCTCGTCGTGCAGGACCTCTTCCTCACCGAGACCGCGATGTATGCCGACGTCATCCTGCCGGCCTCCGGCTGGCCGGAAAAGGACGGCACGGTGACCAACACCAACCGTCAGGTGCAAATGGGCCGCGCCGCGATCCCGCTGCCGGGCGACACGCGCCAGGATCTGTGGATCATCCAGGACATCGCCAACCGCATGGGCTGCGGCTGGAATTACAAGCATGTCGGCGAGGTGTTCGACGAAATGGCGTCGATGATGCCGGCGCTCGACAACATTTCGTGGGATCGCGTCAACCGCGAATACGCCGTCACTTATCCGACCGCGGGCCCGGACATTCCCGGCCGTGACGTCGTGTTCGAGGACGGCTTCCCGCGTCCGGGCGGTTTCGCCAAACTGGTGGCGACGAAGTTGCAGCCGCCGAACGAAGTGCCGGATGAGGAATATCCGTTCATTCTCTCCACCGGCCGCCAGCTCGAGCATTGGCACACCGGCTCGATGACGCGCCGATCGCTTGTGCTGGATGCGCTGGAGCCGTCGGCGATCGCGCAACTGTCGCGCGGCACCATCGAGAGGCTCGGCATCCAGCCCGGCGACATGGTGCGCGTGGCGACGCGGCGCGGCGAGGTCGAATTGCAGTCGCGGCAGGACGATGCGATCCCGGATGGCGTGGTGTTCATTCCGTTCGCTTACGTGGAAGCGGCGGCGAACATCCTGACCAATCCGGCGCTCGATCCGTTCGGCAAGATTCCGGAGTTCAAGTTCTGCGCCGCCAAGGTCGAGAAGGCGATGCCGCGCAGCGAGGCGGCGGAGTAGGGCGCGGCTGCACACGCAATTGTCATGCCCGCGAAAGCGGGTATCCAGTAAGCCGCCGCGTATCGATTGAGTTGAGGATTGCGTTTACTGGGTCCCCGCCTTCGCGGGGACGACGGCGCTTACCGCTTCCGCGACAGGATCAGTTGCGAGGTGGTCACCGCCGGCTTGTCTTGCCTGGGCGGCTCGGCGGCTTTTTTCGGCGCACCGAAGGTGGCATTGAGCTTTGCTTCGAAGCTGTTCTTCTGTGCGTCGAGCACGGCGCCGAGTTCCGAGCGGGCCTTGTCCCAATCGCCATTCTTAACGAGAATTCTTGTCATCGTAGTCCCCAGTTTCTGTTGCGCCGACCTTGCCGCAGAGTTCTTAAAAATTGGTCGTATCCGATCGCTAGAATTTTAAATAAGCACGATAAAATCGAGCTTTTGCGGGCGTTTCGCGCGGCCGGGTTCCATCAGAAGAACTCGTAGAGATCGAGAAAATAACGCGCCCGGGCGGCGTCGAAATCGACAGCGCCATAGGCGTCAAGGAACCGTTTGCCGGCCGCGCGGCCGCGATGTTCGACGATGTCGGCATGCAGCAGCGCCAGATCGGTATAGCGGTCGCCGCGCCCGGCATGGCCGCAATCGATGAAGCCGATCGTGCCGTTATCGTCGACGACGATATTGCCGAGCGTCAGGTCGCCATGCAGCACGGCGATGTCCTCGTCGCGCGGTGGGTCGGCGCGCAGGCGGCGCAGCAGGTCGGCCGGCGCAATGCCGTGGTTGCGCTCGTCGAATTCGGCCGGGTCTGCCTCGCCCGCGGCGACGGCGCGGTCGGCGCGCGCGAGCCGCGTTGCCAAAGTTTCGTCGAACGGGCAGGCGGCGGCGGGCAGCGCGTGCAGCGAAGCCGTTGCCTTGGCCAGCGCCTCGACAAGGCGCGGCGTCGGCATCGTGCTGACGTCGGCTGGCCGGCCGGCCAGCGCCTTCATCAGCATGGCGACGCCTTCGTCCTGATCCTCGACGCGCAGGATCGCGGCGACCGGCGTGCCTTGTGCGCCGAGCCATTGCGTGCGGGCGATCTCCTCGCGCAAGGCCGCGGCGGCCGGCCCGGTCGCGGCTTTGACATAAAGCGGCGCGCCGCCGGTGACGCGAAACACCGCCGCTTCGCTCATGCCGATAGTCACCGGCACGAGGCGGTGGCGCGTGGCGCCGTCTCCGTGCGTCAGCACGGCGCGGGCGAGGGCTTCGTGGTCGTTCTCCATGCCGGGGTTATAGTCTTTCTTCACCTCTCCCATAGGGAGAGGTCGGATTGCGCAGCAATCCGGGTGAGGGGTCAGAGCCTTGAATTGGTCCCTAACCCCTCACCCGCTCCGCCTTCGCTGACGCTCCGGCGGCCGACTCCCTATGGGAGAGGTGAAGAAGAAGCCCCGCTGTTTGAAATCAAATCTAATGCAGCGTCCGCACCGTATCGTCGCCCACTACGCGCAAACCGATCTGCCCGATCAACACCGCGCGCGCGGCCTCGGTCGCGCGCAAGGTCTCGACGGTCTGGTCCCAGGTCGTCGCATTGGAGCCGAGCAGCACGACGCCGCCGAGCATCGCCGCCACCGTGCCGGCAAAGGCGGTGGCGCCGAATGGCAACAGCCCGAGCAGCGCCAGCACAAACCACAGCGCGCCGCAGCCGATCGCGATCTTGGCGGCAACGGAAATCTTGGCGCACCACGCCAGCCGGTCGTTGAGTTTTTCGATCAGCGCCTCGAGGCGGATCATTTCGTGGCGGGCCAAATCCTGCCTGACGGTGTCGTCGTCCATCTGCCGCCCCGCACCGCCGGTCACGCGCCGCCTGTTCTAGGCCGGCTTGCGGTCCTTGAAATACGGCTCGACCGCGCCGGTGAGCTTGATGGTCAGCGGATTGCCGTGGCGATCGAGCGCCTTGCCGGCGGCGACGCGGACCCAGCCTTCGCTGACGCTGTATTCCTCGACATTGGTTTTCTCGACGCCCTTGAAGCGGATGCCGACATCGCGCTGCAAGACCTCGGCGTTGAAATAGGGACTGCGCGGATCGATGCTCAGCCGGTCGGGCGGCGTGTCGAGGGTCGTCGCGGGCGTCTTGTCGTCGGTCATGGTCGGTCTCGAAAGGATTTATGTAAGCTGCCGGCTTGTCTCACAGGGCGAAGGCGCAAGGCAAGCGCCGCGCCGCTCGTTATTTGGCGCGCGCGGCCAGCAGAAGTCCGACGCCGATGACGGTCGCCGCATAGGTAATGATTGCCAGCGGCAGCGCGATCCAGAACGACAGTTCCAGCCCGTGTTGCAGCCCGAAGATGGTGGCGGCGCCGGCGGCGATGCCGGCCATGCGGGCGTAAGGGTTGGCGTTCATGCCGTCCCGTCAGTTCTTTTTCTTCGGCGGCTCGGCCGGTCCGCCGCGCATATTCGCCCACGGATCGGGCGGCGCCTCGGCGGTGTCCTTGCGGGTGCGCTGGATTGCGTTCTGATACTGCTTATCGACCGCCTCGTTCATCTTGTAATTGGCCTTTTCCTCGTCGCTCATGGCGCCATAGGGCTTGCGCTGCGCCGAAGCCGGCGCCGCGAGCGCGGCAATAAACGCGGTCAATAGCGCGGTTGCAATGATCAGCCGTCTCACGGGAACGTCCTCCTTCAAGGCACGCGTTTGTTGAAATCAGACTATCACGCCCCGGCAAAGCGCTCCAAGGGCTGCAATCGGGGCTGATCCGCGCAGTGTATCCCGGCTGTTTTCGACCAATTCAAGGCGGAGGTCAGCCCAGCGTAAACGCCTCGTGCACGGCGCTCTGCACGTCGCCGCCCATGACCGGCCCGCCGCCGGCGACGTGGATGAAATCGCCGATGGCGACCGCGCCCAGGCCGTGCCGCGGTGTCAGCATCGGCGCATAGCTCATCCAGCTGTCGGTCTTGGGGTTGTAGGCCTCGTTCTGGCCGAATACGCGGTTGGTGCCTTCGCCGCCCATGACGAAGATCTTGTCGCGGTACAGCACCGCGCCATGGCCGGAGCGGGCGGTCGGCAAGGGAGCCCGCGCGAACCACCTGTCTTCCTTGGCGTCGTAGGAGTGATGCAGGTTCGAATTGGTATGGAAGCTGTCGACCCGCCCGCCGACGACATGAATGCGCCCATCGACCGTAAGTGTGCCGGTATGATCGCGCCCCGTCGGCATCGGCCGGCGGGTGCTCCAGGCATCGGCTTTCGGGTCGTAGACATAATGCCAGTCCACCGACTTCTTGTCGGCAAAGGTATCGCCGATGGCGCCGCCGATCGCATGGATGTTGCCGTCAAGCGCGGCGCAGCCGATCGCGGCGAAAGCGCGCGGCAGCGGCGCGATCTTTCGCCAGGGCATTGTTCTCGAACACGAAGCAAAGATTGTCCGGCTTGCGGTTCTGTTCGGTGTGGCCGCCGATGGCGTAGAGCCTGCCGTCCATCGTCACGACGCCGACATGGTTGGCGCCGCGCGGCAGTTGCGGCGCATCCAGCCATTTGTCGGTGGTCTGGTCATAAACATGGTGATAGGGCCGGTCGACACGCTGTTCGCCGTAACCGCCGACGATGTGCATCTTGTTGTCGAGCACGGTGGCCCAGGCCATTTCGCTGCGCGGCAGCGGCAGATTGGCCTTCGTCACCCAGCGGCCCTGCTGCGGCGCTTTCGGCGCCGGCGAGTCATAAACGCGCTGCTGCATCGCCACGTCGTGCGGCAGGTCGGTGAGCTTCGGGTCCTTCAATCCTGAATATAGCGGATCGTGGCCGGCATGTTGCGCCAGCGCCGGCGCGGCAAGACCGAAGGTGAGAGCGGCGGTCAGGCTGCGGCGGGTAATCATGGTCTTTGGTCCCTCAGGTGAAATTCCGCACCAGCATGAGCCCGGCAAACAGCCCGGCGATCGACAGCGCCACCGAGGCTACGACATACAACGCGGCAAGCCCCACTTCGCCGCGCTCGTATAGCAGCACGGCATCGAGCGAGAACGCCGAAAAGGTGGTGAAGCCCCCGAGAATACCGGTGGTGAGAAACAGCCGCCAGTGCTGCGTCGCGTCACCCTTGAAGGCGAAATACGCGGCGAGCGCACCCATGATCAGCGAACCGGCGACGTTGACGGTGAGTGTGCCGTACGGGAAGCCGGTGCCGAAGGCCCGCGCGGTCGCCAGGTTCACGCCGTGGCGCATTGCCGCCCCGATCCCGCCGCCGAGAAAGACGATCAGATAGCCCATGGTGAGTGTTCGCTTTTCAAGTTCTGCGGCGCCCGCCGGGCCACCAAATAAGGGCTTGAGCGTCCGGTCAACTGCCTCCCCGGGAACTCTGAGCTTGACAGTCCCGGCCTTTGTCAATACTGAGTGAACGTTCATTCTCATTTGCTGCATTGCATCCCGCCGGGGCGGCGCACGGGTCCTTCCTTGGCAAAAATTCGGGCCGAAACCATGGCGCAAGCTCAAGCGAAGACTCAGCGGCAGACCGACCGCCGGGCGGAAATCCTCGACGCCGCCGAGCGCTGCTTTGCCCGCGCCGGCTTTCACCGCGCCTCGATGCAGGACATCTGCGGCGAGGCGGCGATGAGCCCGGGCAATCTTTATCGCTACTTCCCGTCCAAGGAAGCGCTGATCGCCGGCATCTGCGAGCGCAACCGCGCCGACGCCGTGGCGAGCTTCGCGCTGGTCGATGAGGCGCCGGAATTCTTCGAAGGCCTTGCCGGCCTGGCGCGTCATCACCTGGTCGATCGCACCGATGCCGAAGTCGGCCTCTGCGCCGAGATCATGGCCGAAAGCCGTCGTCATCCCGAAATCGCCAAATTGTATCAAGGCATCGAAAACGACATCAAGGAGCGCATCGCCGGCATGCTCAGGCGCGCCGCCGGCCGCGGTGAAATCCGCGCCGATCTCGACATGGACGCGGCCGCCAGCGTGCTGATGGTTCTCGGTGACGGCATGTCGTGGCGCCGCTCGGTCGATCCTGCGTTCGATCCCGAAAAAACATTGCCGCTCATTCTGAACATGGTTCACAGCCTGCTGGCCAAAACCAATTCTGATTTGCCCGATAGGGACGGAGAAAAGTCATGATGAAAGCCAGCCGTCTCGCCGCTATCGGCATCGTTGTCGTTGCCGTGGCCTGGATCGCATCGGGTCATTTGCTGCCGCATGACAATGCCGAGGGCGAAGCCGCGGTGCGCGCCAACGAGGTGAAGTCGCAACCGCTGTTCAAGGTCGCGGTGGCGCCGGCAAAGGTCGAGCCGCACAGCCCGACGCTCACTCTGTCCGGCCGCACCGAAGCCGACCGCAAGGTGGTCATCACCGCGCGCACCGGCGGCGCGCTCAATGAGTTGCGCATCAAGCGCGGCCAGCAGGTCAAGCAGGGCGAAGTGCTCGCCGTTCTGTCGGACGACGCGCGCCTGGCGCAAGTGGCGCAGGCGGAAGCCGTCGTCGAGCAGCGCAAGGCCGAACTCGAAGCCAAACGCACCTTGATCGCAAGCGGCGCGCTGCCCAAGCTCGATCTGGCCAATCTTGAGTCGATGTATAAATCGGCCGAAGCCTCGCTCGGCGTGGCGCGCGCCGAACTGGAACGCTCGATCGTGCGCGCGCCATGGGACGGCGTCATTACCGACGTGCCGGCGGAAGTCGGTGTCGCCGCCTTCTCGATGGCCGGCAAGGAAATCGCAACGCTCGTTGCGCTCGATCCGATGCTCGCGGTCGTCGAAGTGTCGGAGCGCAAACTTTCCGGCATCAAGGTCGGCGAGCCGGCGGAAGTGCGACTGGTGACCAACCAGACCGTCAAGGGCCGCGTCCGCTACGTGTCGAAATCGGCCAGCGCGACAACGCGCACCTATCGCGTCGAAGTCGAAATGGCCAATGCCGACCGCTCGATTCCCGACGGCATCACCGCCGAAGTCGCGGTCTCCTTGAAGGCTGAACCCGCCACCAAAGTCGCGCGCTCGGCGCTGACCATTTCCTCGGCCGGCGATATCGGCGTGCGCACCGTCGACAGCGACGACAAGGTGCAGTTCGTGCCGGTCCGCATCGTCGAGGACATGCAGGACATGATGTGGCTGTCCGGCATCCCTGAGGGCGCGCGCGTCATTCTGCGCGGCCAGGATTTCGTCCGCGAAGGCCAAAAGGTCGCCACCGTCGATGCCGCGACGGAACGGGCGGAAAAGTAGGCTCTCATGTCAGCGCTCATCAACTACGCGATCTCGCATGCCCGCCTGACGCTGGCGACTTTGGCGTTTCTGCTGGTCGCCGGATTCATCGCCTACCAGACGATTCCGAAAGAAGCGGAACCGGACGTCAAGGTGCCGATCATCTATGTACAGCTGACACAGCGCGGCATCAGCCCGGAGGATGCCGAGCGTCTGTTGCTGCGGCCGGTCGAGACGCAACTCAAGTCGGTGTCGAACGTCAAGGAAATGCGCGCCACCGGCTATGAAGGCGGCGGCTATGTGCTGCTCGAATTCGAGGCCGGGTTTAACGCCGACGCCGCGCTCGCCGACGTGCGCGCCAAGGTCGATCAGGCCAAGCGCGACTTGCCGAAGGACGCCGACGAGCCGTCGGTGCAGGAGGTCAATCTCTCGCTGTATCCGGTGTTGGTGGTGACGCTCGCCGGAGAAGTGCCGGAGCGCACGTTGCTGCGCATCGCCCGCAATACCAAGAACCAGATTGAGCAATTGCCCGGCGTCCTGAAAGCCGAATTGCGCGGCGCGCGCGATGAGGCGGTGGAAGTCACCGCCGAGCCGATGCTGATGAAGAGCTACGGCATTTCCATCGATCAACTGATCTCGATCACGCAATCGTCGAACAGCCTGATCGCGGCCGGCGCTTTGGAAGGCGCCAGCGGCCGCTTCGCCGTCAAGGTGCCCGGCCTGATCGAGCGGCCGGAAGACATGCTGAAAATCCCGGTGGTGTCGACTCAAGGCGCCACCATATCGCTCGGCGACATCGCCACCGTGCGGCCGACCTTCAAGGATGCGACCTCGATCACCCGCGTCAATGGCCAGTCGGCCATGGCCATCGAAGTGTCGAAGCGCACCGGCACCAACCTCATCGAGACCGTCGATGCGGTGAAGAAACTGATCGCCAGCGTGCAGAAGACCTGGCCGGAAGGCGTCAAGGTCGGCTTCACGCAGGACAAGTCCAAGACTATCCGCCAGATGCTGGCGGACTTGCAGAATTCGGTCGCCACCGGCGTTCTGCTGGTCACGGTCATCATCCTGTTCGCGTTAGGGGCCCGCGCCTCCGTGTTCATCGGCATCGCCATTCCCGCGTCGTTTCTGGCCGGCGTACTCGGCCTTCAGCTCGCCGGCATGACGGTCAACATCGTCGTGCTGTTCTCGCTCATTCTCGCCGTCGGCATGCTGGTCGATGACGCCATCATCGTTTCCGAATACGCCGAGCGCCGCATGTCGGAAGGCATGCCGCCGAAGCAGGCCTATGCCGAAGCCGCCGTCCGCATGTCCGGCCCAGTGATCGCGGCGACCGCGACGCGGGTCGCGGCGTTCTCGCCGCTGCTGTTCTGGCCGGGCATTGTCGGCGAGTTCATGATGTACATGCCGATCACCTTGATCGCGACTTTGTCGGCGTCGCTGGCGGTGGCCTTGTTCTTTACGCCGACGCTCGGCGCGTTGCTCGGGCGGGCGGCGCTGGTGCCGCACGATGAGCGCGTGTCGGAGCGCGGTCTCTATATGCGCACCGTCAAGGTCGCGCTGCATCGGCCGGGCACGGTCCTGTTGCTGGCATTAGGCCTGCTGATCGCGGTCATCGGCGTCTACGGCAAGGTTGGCAAGGGCGTGGAGTTTTTCCCGGCGGTCGAGCCGGACTACGGCCAGGTCATTGTGCACGCGCGCGGTAATATCGCGCTGGACGAAAAGGACAGAGCGATCCGCCAGGCCGAGAAGGTCGTGCTGGCGACGCCGGGCATCAAGACCGTCTATACGCGCGTCGGCGAACAGCCGCGTGGCTCCAGCGAAATCACCGAGGACACGATCGGCGTCATCCAGTTCGAATTCGACGACTGGCAGAAGCGCGACACCGCCCATGTCATCATGGACAAGATCCGTGCCCAGACCAGCACCATTGCCGGCATTCTGGTCGAGGTGACGGCGCCGCGCGCCGGCCCGCCGACCGGCAAGGCCATCCAGGTGCAGATTGCCGCCATCGATCCCGACAAGTTGCCGGAAGCAGCTAAGAAGGTCGCCGCCGTCTTGAGCGAGATGCCGGCCGTGCGCGATCTCGACGACGGCCTGCCGCTGCCCGGGATCGACTGGAAAATTCAGGTCAACAAGTCCGAAGCGGCAAAGTATGGCGCCAGCCTCGGCAGCGTCGGGAACGCTGTGCAGCTCGTCACCAACGGCGTCAAGGTCACCGAGTATCGTCCGTCCGACAATGACAAGGCGGTCGATATCATCGTGCGTTTCCCCGGCGACCGCCGCAGCCTCGACCAGATCGACGAACTGCGCGTGCAGACGACGGCGGGCTATGTGCCGATCGGCAATTTCGTCGAGCGCGTGCCGGCGGCGCGCGTCGGCTTCATCAATCGCGTCAACGGCGCGCGCGTCATGACCGTCTCGGCCAATATCGCCGAAGGCGTGCAGAACGCCGTGGTGCAGAAGGAAGTCATCGAGAGACTCGCGGCGACGCAGCTCGGCGACGGCGTCACCTTCAAGCTCAAGGGCGAGGACGAAGAGCGCGAGAAGGCCGGCGCCTTCCTTGGCAAGGCTTTCGGCACGGCGATATTCCTGATCTTCGCCATCCTGCTGGCGCAGTTCAACCGGTTCATCTCGGTGCTGCTGGTGTTGTCGGCGGTGGTGTTGTCCACCATCGGCGTGCTTCTCGGCTTGATGATCATGGGTCAGCCCTTCGGCGTGGTGATGACCGGCATCGGCATCATCGCCAATGCCGGCGTCATCGTGAACAACAACATCGTCTTGATCGACACTTACGATCGCCTGCGCCGCGAAGGGCAGGGCGCATACGAGGCGATCATGGAAACCTGCCGCGAACGCGCGCGGCCCGTGGTGCTCACCGCGGTCACCGCCATTCTCGGCGTGCTGCCGATCGCCTTCGGCATCAATCTCGACTTCGTCGGCCGCGAGATCACGCATGGTGCGCCGGCCACGCAATGGTGGATCAGCCTGTCGACTGCGATCGTGTTCGGTCTTGGCTTCGCCACCATTCTCACCTTGATCGTGACGCCGGCGGCCTTGATGGGTATCGCCAATCTGGCCGAGCGCCGCGACCGCTGGCGCGAACGCCGCGTCGCGCGGCGTCAGGCGGCGATGCCGGCGGAGTAGCCATTGCTCCAAACTCCGATCATTCCCGCGAAGGCGGGAATCCAGCTCTTTCCTATCGTGTCGCTCTGAGTCCCCGCTTTAGCGGGGACGACCGGAAGATGCAGCTTTGGGCATTTCCGAATTGTTTTTGGCAAGTCGGCTGCAGGCAAGGCGTTGACTGGCAAAGAGCGTTTTTCTTAAGATATTGACATCACGATGTAATCTTTCCTCCTGCTGAAAAGCCAGGCAACTTTCTCCCGAATGAGTGCATTGGCACACGACTTGCTCCGTCATGGCTTGAACATCGGCTCCCGCGCGCTCCGCCGCGCCAGTCGAGAGGAAAGCCAGGATGATCCAGCTAGTCGCCGAGCCGGCCCCGATCGGGATCGACCTTAAGCGCACCGCGCTGGTCATCATCGACATGCAGCGCGACTTCCTCGAGCCGGGCGGTTTCGGTGAGACGCTCGGCAACGATGTCAGCCTGCTCAAGGCGGCAGTCGAGCCATGCCGTCAGGTGCTCGCCGCGGCGCGCAAGGCCGGCATTCTGGTCATCCATACGCGCGAGGGTCACAGCCCCGACATGAACGATGCGCCGCCGGCCAAGGTAGCGCGTGGCGCGCCGTCGAAGCGCATCGGCGATGTCGGACCGATGGGCCGCATTCTGATTCAGGGCGAGCCGGGCCACGACATCATCCCCGAGCTTTATCCGATCGCCGGCGAGCCGGTGATCGACAAGCCGGGCAAGGGCGCGTTCTACGCCACCAATCTCGGACTGATCCTGGCCAACCGCGGCATCGAAAACCTTCTGGTCTGCGGCGTCACCACGGAAGTCTGCGTCAACACCACGGTGCGCGAAGGCAATGACCGCGGCTTCCGCTGCATCGTGCTGTCGGACTGCTGCGCCTCCTATTTCCCGGAATTTCATCAAATGGGTCTGGCAATGATCAAGGCGCAGGGCGGCATCTTCGGCTGGGTCGCCGGATCGAAACAGCTGCTGTCGGCAATGGGCCGTGAATTGGCGGCGTGAAACTGCATTCGGAGTCAACGGGGAGCTGAACAATGGCCACGACCACGACATCGACCTTCAAACCAATATTATGGACGCCCGGCGACTGGAACGCCTTCTTCGGCTTCGGCACCAACATCCTTGTCAACATGCTGGTGCTCACCGGCCTGTTGCGCTTCGTCATCAAGATGCCGGACTCGATCGTGTTCGGCCGCATCCTGCCGGCGCTCGGTCTGATGATGTGCCTGTCGACGATGTACTACGCCTATCTCGCTTACGATCTCGCCAAGAAAACCGGCCGCGACGATGTCTGTGCGCTGCCGTCCGGCGTGTCGGTGCCGCATATGTTCATCGTCACCTTCGTCATCATGCTGCCGATCTCGCTGACCACAGGCGACCCGATCAAGGGCTGGGAAGCCGGCCTTGTCTGGGTGTTCTTCCAGAGCTTCATCCTGATGATCGGCGGCTTCATCGCGCCGTGGATCCGCAAGGTGACGCCGCGCGCCGCGCTGCTCGGCACATTGGCCGGCGTTTCGATTACTTTCATCGCTATGCGGCCGGCGCTGGAAATGTTCATGACGCCGGTCATCGGCATCACCTGCTTCGCCATCATCATGGTGAGCTGGTTCGGCGGCTATAAGTATCCGAAGAACATTCCGGCCGGCCTTGTCGCCATCGCCGCGGGCATGCTGATCGCCTGGGGTTCGACTCTGTTTGGTTCCGGCATTGGCGGCGTCAGCGTCGCCGGCGTCAAGTCGGCCTTCTCGAACTTCGGCTTCTCTGTGCCATTGCCGGCCTTCAACCACGTCTTCTCCGGGTTCGACTATCTCGGCGTCATCCTGGTCACTGCCATTCCCTACGGCATCTACGATCTGGTCGAGGCCATGGATAATGTCGAATCGGCGGAAGCGGCCGGCGATCGTTATCCGACCACGCGGGTGCTCTCCGCCGACGGCGTGGTCTCGCTGATCGGCTGCCTGATGGGCAATCCCTTCATCAACGCCGTCTATATCGGCCACCCCGGCTGGAAGGCGATGGGCGGCCGCATCGGCTACTCGGCGGCGACGGGTGTAATGGTCATCGTGCTCTCCTGGTTCGGCGTCATCTCGCTGCTGCTGGCGATCGTGCCGGTGGTGGCGATCTCGCCGATCCTTCTCTACATCGGCATGTTGATCTGCGCACAGGCATTCCAGGCGGTGCCGCGCGAGCACGCTCCGGCCGTTGCGTTGGCCTTGACGCCGCACGCGGCGGCCTGGGCCACGGTGCTGATCAGCGGCGCCCTCGGCGCCGCCGGCATGAATTTCGGCGCCATTCACGCGCCGGAGTTTACCGCCAAGATGGCGCAGAACGGCGTGCTGTTCCATGGCCTCGAAATCATGGGCGGCGGATCGATCCTGGTCGGGCTGGTGCTCGGCGCGATCGCGGTATTCGTGATCGAGCGCAAGTTCATCAACGCTTCGGCCTTTTCGCTGGCCGGCGCGGTGCTGACCTATTTCGGCTTCATGCACGGCGAAGCGGTCGGCATCGGCAACGGCCTCGGCGTCACGCCATCGGTGACGCTCGCCTACCTGATCGTTGCAGGCTTCCTGTTCGCCATCGCCAAACAACCGGCCTTCGCCGGCATGCCGTCCAAGGCGGTGCCCGCGGAGTAATTGTTTTCGTCAAGACCCCGCTGAAGGCGCAAACCTGGCCGCCGTCCTGTTCAAGGCCGGCGGTCATTTTTTTGATCCGCGCGGCGCGCGCTTATCGCAAGGTCCCGGGCACGCTATAGTGCACGGCGTAGCTATTGAATTTGCCGGGGCATCTTGAATCAATCCAATCCCCCACGCCGCCGCCGGCGCGCCTTCGATTGGTCGACGGCGGTCATCGCGCTATTGTCCGGCTCGGCTGCCTTGACCGTGTACGGGCGCGACGGGCCGGCGCAATTTTTTGCCGTGCTCGACAGCGATCTCTGGCTGTTCGCCGCCATGCTGCCCAAGGTGCTCGCTGGCTGCCTGATCGGCGGTTTCGTTGCATTGCTGTTGCCGCGCGAGCAGGTGGCGCGCTGGGTCGGCCACGAATCCGGCATGACCGGCCTGTTGATCGCCATGGCTTTCGGCTTCATCCTGCCGGGGGGGCCATTCACCATCTATCCGATCGCCGGCGCGTTTCTGTTGATCGGCGCCGATGCCGGCACCGTGGTCGCTTTCATCGTCAGTTGGACGTTGATCGGCTATACGCGCGCGCTGGTGTGGGAACTGCCGTTCTTTGGCGCCGACTTCGTGCTGTGGCGCCTCGCGCTGGCGCTGCCGCTGCCGATACTGGCCGGCCTCCTGGCGCGCATCGCGGTGCGCGCCGGTTTTCCGGTCAAGGAGCCGGACAAGAAGCCGAATTTGGCGGCGGGCAAAGAGCCATGATGCTCGCCATCGATCTCATGCTGTGGTTGTTTGTTGGCGCGCTGGCGCTGGCCGCCGCCATGCGCGGCCGCTTGTTGCTCACGGAAGGCGCGCGCAGCGGCGTCACCGAATTTGTCCATCTGTTGCCACGCATCGGCATCGGCGTGATCGGCGCCGGGTTTATCGCCGAGATTTTGCCCAAGGCGCTGATCGCGCCATGGCTCGGCGCGGAATCCGGCTTCACCGGCATTCTGATTGCGACGATCGGCGGCGCGCTGACGCCGGGCGGGCCGGTGGTCGGCTTTGCCGTCGGCGCGGCGGCATTGAAAGGCGGCGCCGGCGCGCCGCAGGTAATTGCCTATTCGACCGCGTGGGCCCTGTTCGCCGTGCATCGGCTGGTTTTGTTCGAGGTGCCGATGATGCCGCCGCGCATGGTCTGGCTGCGCGCGCTGGTTTGCGTGCCGCTGCCGTTCATCGCCGCCGCCGCCGCGATGCTCGCCGGCAAGCCTTAGGCTTTTGCACTCGCCAGCAGCTCGTCGGCGATTTCGCCGTTCATCGTTGCTTCGAGCTTCTGCAGGGCACGCGCGGCGACGATGCCGTCATAAATGCGGTGGTCCCAGTGCAGCAGGATTTCCATGGTGGAGTCAGGTTTGAGCAGGCCATAGGTCATCATGCTCGGTCCCGGCGAATTGAGCACCACGGTTTCCGAGCCGAGCGTCGCCACTGAGGTGACGGCGAAGGTGCCGAAATTATTGGCCCGTTGCCGTGCCACATTCAGGCCGAAACACCAGAACGCCCGGCGCAACGGCATCGGCAGCTTCGTGATGCGCATGACGCGGTCGAGCGCGGGCACTTGCCTGAGCGGCGCGCTCTTGCCGCTTTGCAGGATGGTCTCGACGGTGCCGATCGGCATTTCGTCGGCGGAGCCGATTTTCAAAAGGATCGGCACTTCGGTGTCGAAGCTGTCGCGGATGATCGCCGCCATGGCGACGCTGCGCGGCACCTCGTAGAAATGCGGCCATGGCCATTTCATGTAAAAAGTCCGCAGCCACGGTTCGTCGCGCGCGACGATGCAGAACGCCTTGGCGATGATCGGCGTCCAGCCCGGTCGCACCGTCAATTGCGCGCGCGCCTGCGCCAGCCGGTCGAGCTTCAGCGTCTTCTTGACGACGACCAGCGGCACCGAAGCGTGCATCAGGTCGATCACCAGACGGCGCGCCAGACCGATCGATTTGTATGTGCCGCGCATAATTCCCCGATGCCCCGGTCGATTCGCGAGCGCAGGTTTAGTGAAATCCGGCCCCAAGTAAACCGGCCGGCTCGACTAGTGCACCGCCGCGCCGGTTCGCGGCACGATGGCGCCGCGATGGCGGATGACCTGGCCGGCGAGCCGATGCGCCGCTTGCGCCGCTTCCGCCAGATTGTGCCCGGCAAGCCGCGCGGCGAGGTAGCCGGCATTGAAGCCGTCGCCGGCAGCACATGAGTCTACTGGCGTGACGATTTCGGGCACCGGCACCGCCTCGTGGTGGCCGGCGCTGGCGACGGTCGCGCTATTGACGCCGTTCTTGACGACGATCTCGCCGATGCCGAAGGCCTGCAACCGCTCGATGGTCGCTTGCGGCGAGGCATCGCCCCACAGCAGCGCTTCGTCGTCATAGGACGGCAGCGCGATGTCGACGCGCTTGAGCGCTTCGGCATACACCGCGCGGGCGCGGCCGATATCGCCGCGCCAGCCGGCGGGACGGAAATTGCCGTCGAAGGCGACGCGAACGCCGGCCGTGCGCGCCAGTTCGACGGCGGCGAGAAAGCGCCCGAGCCCGACATTGGAATAAAGCGATAAAGTAATACCGGAAAAATAAATCAGCCGCGCCGATGTCAGCGCCGCCGCGGTCAGGCTCCAGTTCGGCAATTCGAACAGATCGCGCGCCGGCTGCGCGTCATTCCACAGATGCGTGCGGCGCGCGCCGTTTGGGCCGGCATCGAGGAGGGCAAGCGCGGGCAGGCGGCCCGGCACGCGTACGAACAGATCGATGCCGACGCCTTCTGCGGCGGCAAGCGCCACGATCGCGTCGGAATAGGGATCGTCGCCGAGCGCCGTGGCCAAAGCCGCGGGCTGGCCGGCGCGCGCCAGATAGATCGCCGTGTTGAACGTGTCGCCCGCACTGGCCAGCGCAAAACGGCCGTCGCCGCCACGCGCCAGTTCGATCGTGGCGTCGCCGACGCAGATTGCGCGTTTCTCCGCATCCTTCATGGCTCTGCCTATCATGGAGGCATGTTAGTCGTCACGGGTGGGCGGGTTCCGCCGCCGTCCTCTCGTTGTACAGTCGACAAACGGGTTAAAATCGGGCACGGAAGTGGCGTCCACCGGCGGGGGCCCGGGACTAAAAAGCGATATAAGCGGCCAGGCAGACAAAATCGTCAGGCGCACAGCGCCGGCGGGCCACGGGGGGAAGATGTCGAGCGACGTTAAACCGGATTCCGATTCCGCGATTTCCGCCGACGCGCTGCGCAAGGCGGAGGAATACGTCCAGCAGGAAGAGGGCGCCGGCAACAAGTTCGGCGGCTGGCAAGCCATCGTCGTCACCGGCATCGCCGTGGCGATGACCCTGTTTCATCTTTATGCCGCCTACGACATCGTCCCCACCCAGGCGTTGCGCTACACCCATCTGGCCTTCGTTCTGGTGCTGAGCTTCCTGCTGTTCCCGGTCGCCGCCGGTTTCCGCAACCGCATTCAATGGTTCGACGTTATCGCCGGCCTCATGGCCATCGGCATCTTGGGCTACGCGCTGTGGGGCGGCGACGATTTCACCGACCGCGCCGCGGTGCCGGAAAAATGGGACGTCATCCTCGGCATCGCGCTGATCGTGCTGGTGCTGGAGGCGTCGCGCCGCACCACCGGCCCGATCATGCCGATCGTCGCCATATTGTTCATCCTCTATGCGCTGTTCGGCGAATATTTGCCGCCGCCCTGGACGCATCGCAGCTACGACGTCGCGCGCCTCATCGGCCACATGTTCATCACGCTGGAAGGTATCTTCGGCGTCGCGCTCGATGTGTCGGCGACCTTGATCGTGATGTTCACGATCTACGGCGCCATCCTCCAGCATTCCGGCGCCGGCAAATTCTTCATCGACTTCTCGCTTGCCGTCATGGGCAACAAGCCGTCGAGCGCCGGCCGCTCGGTGGTGGTGTCGTCCTTCCTGCTCGGCGGTCCATCCGGCTCCGGTGTCGCCACCACGGTGATGATCGGCACGGTGGCGTGGCCGATGCTGAAAAAGGCCGGCTTCGAGCGCAACGCCGCCGGCGGATTGCTGGCGGCTGGCGGCCTCGGCGCGATCATTTCGCCGCCGGTGCTTGGCGCCGCCGCGTTTCTGATCGCCGAGTTTCTCAAGATCAGCTATCTCGACGTCATCTGGATGGCGGTGATCCCGACCTGTCTCTATTACATGTCGCTGTTGTTCATGGTCGAGCTTGATGCCTGGCGCTTCGGCGCGCGCGAAGTCGTGTTCAAGCAGGACATGCCGCTGGGGCAAATGGTGAAGCGCTACGGCTTCCATTTTGTTTCGCTGGTCGGCGTCGTGCTCTTCATGATCGTCGGATTTTCGCCGATGCTCTCGGTGTTCTATTCGACCATGCTGGCCTTCGTCATGAGCGCGCTGGCGCCGGAGACGAGCCTCGGCCCGCGCAAGCTCCTGATCCCGCTTTTGGTGATCGGCACAATTGCCGCCGTCGGCGCCACCATTCCCGGCATCGAGACGCCTTTGTTCTCGACGATCTTCAATAATTACTTCCCCGCTTTGGTGCTGCTGGCGATCGCGGTGCTCTCCATCGTCGGTCTTACGCCCTCCGGGCAGCGCGCGGTGCCGTCATCGACAAAGCTGACGGCGGCGATGGCCGATGGCTCGATCAGCGTGCTCGGCGCTGCCACCACTTGCGCCGCGGCGGGCCTCATCGTCGGCGTCGTGACGCTGACGGGCCTCGGGCTGAAGTTCTCATCCATCGTCATCGATTATGCCGGCGGCAGCCTGCTGTTGACCGCGATCTACACCGGCCTGATCGTCTGGATCATCGGCCTCGCCGTGCCGGTCACAGCGTCCTACATCATCTGCGCGGTGATCGCGGCGCCGGCATTGACCAAGCTCGGCGTCCCGGATTTCGCCGCGCACATGTTCATCTTTTACTATGCGGTGCTGTCGGAAGTGTCGCCGCCGACCGCGCTGTCGCCCTTCGCCGCCGCGGCGATCACCGGCGGCGATCCGTACAAGACGACATTGTATGCCTGGAAATACACGCTGCCGGCCTTCCTGGTGCCGTTCGTCTTCGTGCTCGATCCGCAAGGGCTCGGCCTGTTGATGAAGATTCCGAAGGGCGGCTCGGTCTATGACATTGTCTACATCACCGCGGTCACCGGCATCGGATTGGCCGCGCTGGCGGCGGCGGCGCAAGGCTGGGCCATTCGCCGCACCCCGTCCTTTGAGCGTTGCCTGTTCGGGTTATCCGGCCTTCTGCTGGTGTTTCCAAGCCTCCTGGAGGCGCTCATGGAGACGATCACCGGTTTTGACATTCCCTATCCGGCCCCATTTGGGGTAGCGTTGGGGTTGGCATTGCTGCTCTGGCAATGGAAAGGTCCGGTTCCGTCGGGGCTTAAAGCAACGGGCCGATAGAAAACATGGAGGAACGACGCATGAAGCAAGGGTTCAAGATTGCGCTCGGCGCGGCCGCCGCGATGGCGGTGCTGTTCGGCGTGGCGCAGGCGCAGCAGAAGACGATTTCGATCGGCACCGGCGGCACCGGCGGCGTCTATTATCCGATGGGCGGCGGCCTCGCCAATGTGCTGACCAAGTCGATCCCCGGCCTGCAGGCGACCGCCGAAGTGACCGGCGGCTCGGTCGACAATCTCAAGCTGATCGGCGCCGGCCGCAGCGAAGTCGGCTTCTCGATGGTCGATGCCGCCCTCGACGCGGAAAAGGGCCAGGACAAGTTCAAGGGCGCCCCGGTGCCGGTGCGCACCTTGATGGTGCTCTATCCGAACCAGATGCATGTCGTGACCATCGAAGGCACCGGCATCGAGAAATTCGCCGACCTCAAGGGCAAGCGCGTCTCCACCGGTTCGGGCGGCAGCGCCACCGAAGTGATGGCCTTCCGCGTCATCGAAGCGGCCGGTCTCGACAAGGACAAGGACATGAAGCGCGAGCGTCTCGGTGTTGCCGAGTCGGTCAACGCGCTCAAGGACAAGAAGATCGACGCCTTCTTCTGGGTGGGCGGGCTGCCGACCGCTGCGGTCACCGATCTCGGCGCCACGCCGGGCGTCAAGATCAAGCTGATCGATCACGGCGATCTGGCCAAGAAGATGAACGAGAAGTACGGCAATCTGTACGCCTCGAGCACCATCAAGTCCGGCACCTATCCGGGCCAGGCCACGGACAACGTCAACACCGTGGTGTGGAACATCCTCGTGTCCAACGCCAACATGACCGACCAGATGGCCTATGACATCGTCAAGACCGTCATCGACAAGAAGGCCGACCTCGTCGCCGTGCATGGCGAGGCCAAGAACTTCGAAGTCGCCAATCAGGTGAAGGACTACTCGCCGATCCCGTGGCACCCGGGCGCGATCAAGTACTTCAAGGAAAAAGGCGCCAAGTTCTAGATAGCGCTATCAATGAAGACAACGGCCCCGCCGCAAGCGGGGCCGTTTTTTTATTTAATGTGAATGGGAGTGCAGATGCACGGGCCGCGCGCGCGGCATCGCCAACGCCCCGAAATAAACCATCGCACTCAAGGCGGCGATGCAGAAGCTGACCGGCCAGTCGGTGTGATAGGCGATGACGATGCCGAGCCAGGCCTCGGCAAGCGCCAGCATCGCCGACAAAGTCAGCCCGCTCCACAATCCCTTGGTCAGTCTTTGCGCCGCCGCCGCCGGGCCGACCATTAAGGTGAACACCATCAGGACGCCGACGATCTGCGCGCAGGCCGATACCGCCAGCGCGACGATGGCGAGGAACGCCGTCGAGATGAAGCGCAGCGGCACACCCTTGGCCTCGGCCAGTTCCGGTTGCAGGCTGGCGAAGATCAAAGGCCGCATGATCGCGGCGAGCGCGGCAAGCGTCACCGCGCCGAGCGCGGCCAAGGTCGCGATCATCGTGTGATCGACCGCCAGCACGTTGCCGAACAACAGCGCCGCCGCCTGCGTCGCGAACGACGTGTAGTAATGCATGAACAGCAGGCCGAAGCCGAGCGCCAGCGACAGCACGACGCCGATGGCGACGTCGCGGTTGCTGATGCGTTCGCTCAGCAGGCCCATGACGATGCCGGCAGCCAGCGTAAACCCGACCAGCCCCCATAACGGCGCGAGGCCGATCAGCCCGGCGCCGGTCGCGCCGGCAAAGCCGATATGCGACAGCGCGTGGCCGGCGAAAGTCTGCCCGCGCATCACCAGGAAATAGCCGACCACGCCGGACACCACCGCAACAATGCCGGCGGCGGCGAAAGCATTGGTCATGAATTCGTATTCAAACATCAGTGCGCATGCCCGTGATGGCCATGATCGTGGTCGTGGTTGTGTGCGTCGCGCTCGACATCGCGGCCGCGCGACAGCACGAAAATATGCCCGCCGGCGCGCAACACCTCGATCTCGGTGCCGAAGAGACGCGACAGCACCGGCGCGGTGACGACCTCATCGACGGTGCCCAATTCGGCCTGGCCGTTGCCGAGATAAAGCACGCGGTCGATGGCGCCGAGCAGCTGGTTGAGTTCGTGCGCCGAGAACAACACGGTGATCTTGCGTTCGCGGCAAACCTTCTTGATCACGTCGATGACGACTTCCTGATGCCGCGCATCGAGGCTGATCAAGGGCTCATCGAGCAGCAGCAGCTTCGGCTCTCCCATCAAGGCCTGCGCCAGCAGGAGCCGCTGCCGCTCCCCACCGGACATGTCGGACAACGCGCGGGCAGCGAGGTCGCGCGCGCCGATGTCGTCGAGGGTTGCCTCGATCGCCTTGCGGTCGGCGGCGGCAATCGACGGCAGGCCCCAGCGTTCGCCATGCAGCGAACTGGCGATGTAGTCGAGGCCGCGCACGCGCAAGTCCGGCAGGACCGTGCGCAGTTGCGGCAGATAGCCGATCGACGCATCGCCGCGCTGGGGGCTCCTGCCGAATACGGTGACGCGGCCGGCGGCCGGCGGCAGCAGGCCGAGGATCGCGCGCATCAAGGTCGTCTTGCCGGCGCCATTGGGGCCGAGCACGCCGATGAACTCGCCGGGTTGAATAGCGAAGCTAACGTCCTTGAGGACGGCGCGGCCGCCGATCTGCAATGTCGCGTGGTCGAGTTCGACGACAGGGCTCACGAGTTCGGCCCCGTCAGCGCTTTGTCGAGCGCATCGAGTTCGCCGAGCATCCAGTCGTGGAAGGTGACACCCGCCGGCTGTGTCTCGGTGACGGCGACAACCGGCACCTTGGACGCGCGGGCGATGGACAGCAGCCGGTCGGCCAGTTTCTCCGACACCTGCTTGTTGTAGATAAGCGCCTTGACCTTGCCGGTCTTGAGGTCGCTCTCGAAAGCGGCGATGTCGCGCGCGCTCGGTTCGGTCTCGTTCATCAGCGCACGCTGAAAGCTTTGATTGCGCATGGTCAGGCCGAGCGCGTCGGCCATCAGGCCGAACACTGGTTCGGTGGCGGCGACCGGCTTGCCGGCATGCTTGGCGCGCATTTCCGCCACGCGCTTGGAGACGCGGTCGAGGTCGGCCAGGGTCTCACCGAGCCGTTGCGTATAGTCTGCGGCGTGCGCGCTGTCGGCCTGGCTGAAGGCCGCGGCGATGCTCCTGGCGACGGCGGGCATCGTTGCCGGCGCGTACCACAGATGCGGGTTGCCGCCGTGCTTGGCGTTCACGATCTTTGCCGCATTGATGACGACCCGTTTCGGCCGCGGCGCGGCCTTGAGCAGCTTTTCCATCCACTCGTCATAGTGGCCGCCATTGTGAATGACGATCTGCGCATCGGCGACGTCGCGCACCTGGCTCGGCGTCGCCTCGAACAGATGCGGGTCCTGATCCGGGTTGGACATGATGCTGATGACGTTGACGTGCTCGCCGCCGATGCGGCGGGCGATGTCGCCATAGAAATTCTGCGCCGCCACAACGGCGATCTTGGCGGGTTCCTTTTGCGCTTGTGCTTGCGCCGACGCAACCGCGCCAAGGGCAACAATCGAAGCAATCAGCAGTGTCGGAAAGGCTTGCATGGCTGTCATCCTGGGGTTGGTACCGATCCCCCTTGATGTAATATTATAACATACCGCACGCAAGGCTCCGGCGGGCGGCGGGCCGGAAAAGGTTAAGCCCTCTTGTTGGCCAGATAGACCGTCTGGGTGAAGGGCCGGTTCTGCAAGGGATTGTGAAACGTCACCGGTTCGGCGCGGGCATCGGCGAAAACCTCGGCAAGCCGGGAAGTAAAGGCAGGATCCGGCCCGTCGTTCGACCACAGGCCGAACACGCCGCCCGGCTTGAGGTGAGCGGCGAGGTGCCGGAAGCCGTCGGCGCTGTAAAAGGCGGCGTTGCCTTCATCCAGGAAAGCCTCCGGCGAGTGGTCGATATCGACCAGCACGGCGTCGAAGGCGCGGCTGGGCGTTTCCGGGTCGAAGCCCTTATCCGACGCCGCCAGCGCGAAGAAATCGCCGTGCACGAAGCGGCAGCGCGGATCGGCGCTGAGTTCATGACCCAGCGGCACCAAACCCTGCCGGTGCCAGTCGATCACCGCTTCGAGATAATCGACGACCACGAGCGAGCCGACATTGCTGTGCGCCAGCACCGCCTTGGCAGTGTGGCCGAGGCCCAGCCCGCCGACCACCACATTCAATTTGTCGCCGGCAAGAGCGGCAAGGCCGAGATCGGCCAGCGCGATCTCGGAGGCGGTGAACAGGCTCGACATCAGGAATTCGTCGCCGAGCTTGATCTCGAACACATCGACGCCGAGCTTGAGTTCGCGCCGCCGCCGCAGGCTGAGCCCGCCGATCGGCGTGTCGCGGTAATCCAGTTCTTCAAACATCGCGGCCATGATTGCCCTCGTTATCGGGGACTTCTATCCGCGATGCGGGCACGCTATCACGGTCTGCCGCGATGCCAACAAGAGAGACGATGATGCTGACCCGCGCCGTGCTGAAGGATTATCTGGCCGAGATGCCGCGCGGTCATATCTTCGATCTGACCTACGCGCTATTTGCCGATGCTTTCCCCCCGGGCGAGCCCGATCCGATCGCGCGCGCCGCCTTGCAGGCTTTCGCCAGGGAATGCAATTGCGATCTCAGGAACAACGTGCTGGAAGGCCGCTACGAACTGACGCGGCGCTAGCATCTCTTAAGTTTGATCGCCCCAGCGCTCGAACACCGCCTCGGCGATAAACGCCTTGCGGCCCTGGCGTCCGGTATTGACGCCGTGCGCGGCGCACCAGTCAGCAAACTCTTTGGGCTTGATGCGCACCCGCATCACCGGATGGCCATAGGCCTTGAGCCCGGTCTCCATTTCGATGGCCATCTTCTGCCATTCCGCCCAGGCCGCCGGCATGCTGGCGCCATCCTCGAAGGCGGCGACGACACCGGCGTAATCGGCTTCGTCGATCCAATAAACGCCGACGCCGCGCAGCGGCTTGTCATCCTGATCTGTCATGCAAACGATATAGCACGGCGCCGTGCATCCGCCGACGCCGAATGGACTGGACGGATCAGAACCGGCGGCTGACCAGAACGTCGCGCCGCACGCGATGAATCTCGTCTTGCAGGCGCTTCACTTCGCGCGTGAGTTCGGTCATCGCCTTCAGGTAGCTGTCGTTGATGTCCTTCTGCGAAACCTGTTCGCGCGAATTGCGGAGGAAATTTTCGGCGGCCGCTAACGACATGGCTCGATCCTAAACAAAGTGTAAACCGGGGCGGTGGTTCGCCGCCAGGCGGCCGGAGCGCCCGATACGGAACCTAGGCCGGAGAAGTGAATTTTTCTGAAAAATCGGCAATAAAACGCGCGGCAAAATATCGGCGCGGAGGCGCAAGGCCCCCGGAATCAAGCGAGGCAGCTGGATGTTTGACCACCCAACTGCCTCTCACCCGGACAAACGGCATCACTAATCTGTCCTAGGGCTGGGACCTTTTTATCAGGCCGCGCGCGTTCCGCCGTCGCAGCTTGATCGGGTAGTTAATCCGCGTGGTGAATCCGGCGTGGCGCGCATGTGGGTTTTTGTTAATAGACGGTTGCGCGAAGCGTATTCGGTCAGCTATGAAATCTTAACAGCAGAGAGAATTATGACGAACACACCCGCCCAGCCGCCCGTTCGCACCGATTTGTCGATTATTTCCCGGCGCGCCTTCGTCATCGGCCTGCCGTTGGTCGCGGCCGGCTGCACCACCGCCGGCTACGGCGTCGTTCATGACGGCGGGCATATGATTTCCGCAGTCGATGTGACGAGTCTCGATTCCAGCCTGATGCGGCAGGAGGTCGCGTGGAACGGCAGGGAAAAGCCGGGCAGCATCGTCGTTAATGTTCCGCAGCGCAGGCTCTATCTGGTGCAGGGCGGTGGCCGCGCCATCCGCTACGGCGTTGGCGTCGGCCGTACCGAAGGCATGACTTTCCGCGGTACTGCGACCGTCGGCCGCAAGGAAAAATGGCCGCGCTGGACGCCGACAGCCAACATGATGGCGGCGACGCCGATGTATCGCTCCTATGCCGGCGGCATGGAGGGCGGCACCGACAATCCGCTCGGGCCGCGCGCGCTTTATCTCTACCGCGGCGGCAAAGACACCTTCTTCCGCCTGCATGGCACAACCGAGCCGGAGACCATCGGCACTGCGGTCTCGAGCGGCTGCATCCGGCTGTTCAATCAGGATATCATCGATCTGTACGATCGCGTCCCGATCGGCACGCAGGTGACGGTGGTCTAGAAGAGCGCATTTCCCGGGAACCCATTGGCCTCTGTGTCGTTAGACACAACGGGCGTCCGCCGCATTTCCGCCCATCACGCGGCACCAATTGGACATCAGGGAGAAAACGGATGAAAAAGTTTATCGTGGTGGCCGTGATGGCCTTGGCCCTCGCTGGCTGTCAAACCGCACGTCAGGATCGGCAGCTTGGCGGTGCCTTGATTGGCGGCGGCACTGGCGCCCTGATTGGCGGCGTGGCGACGAATTCGGCCGGCGGCGCGGTCGCTGGCGGTCTGCTTGGCGCCGCTGCCGGCGCGATCATCGCCGATTCGACGCGTCCCGGCCGCTGCTACACCGTCACCCGGTCCGGTTACCGCCGCTATGTCCGCTGCTAAGGCGCGGTAGAAACGCCAGAAATGCTGAAGGCCGCCCCCTGGGGCGGCCTTTTTCATGTGATCTTGGGTAACGGCATCCGCCAAAAGCCCGGAGTCTCCGGCGTGGTTATCACGTCCGCCGCGCGGTGGGCGAGCAAGAGGAATTCCCGACCCAAAGCGGCGTGCCGGGCGATTTCTTCCGGCTTGGTCGCATTGCCCGCGAGACAAAAGGCTTTGCGCGCATCGTCCAGAAAAGATTCTGCATTGTTGATTGGGTCGCCCCGCGGGAGTTGATCAAAACAGCTCACTATCAGGCCAACGTTCTCGACAACTAAAAGTTGCTTTTGCTTTCCGGCTAACTTACCCGGACGCAAATACCGTGACTGCACCCCTTTTGCATGGGTGTGCCGGACCCCCTATATGTCTGGCCCAAGGAGCCCGCCTGCCAATGACCACCGCCTCCCAAACTGAGAAAATCCCCGTCACCGTGCTCACCGGCTATCTCGGCGCCGGCAAGACGACGCTGCTGAATCGCATTTTGTCGGAGCCGCACGGCAAGAAATACGCCGTCATTGTCAACGAATTCGGCGAAATCGGCATCGACAATGAGTTGGTCGTGAACGCCGACGAGGAAGTGTTCGAGATGAACAACGGCTGCATCTGCTGCACCGTGCGCGGCGACCTGGTGCGCATCATTGATGGATTGATGCGTCGCAAGGGAAAATTCGACGCCATTATCGTCGAAACAACCGGCCTGGCCGATCCAGCGCCGGTGGCGCAGACCTTCTTCATGGACGAAAACGTCGGCGCCAAGACGCGTCTCGATGCCGTCGTGACGGTCGCCGACGCCAAATGGCTGAAGGACCGCCTCAAGGACGCGCCCGAGGCCAAGAACCAGATCGCCTTCGCCGACGTCATTCTCCTGAACAAGACCGATCTGGTGACGCCCGGCGAACTGGCCGAGGTCGAGGCGCGCATCCGCGCCATCAATCCTTACGCCAAGTTGCACCGCACCGAGCGCTCGAAAATCGCTTTGGACGAAGTGCTCGGCCGCAACGCCTTCGATCTCGACCGCATTCTCGACATCGAGCCGGAATTCCTCACCGCCGATGACGGCCATAATCATGACCATGATCACGATCATCATGGCCACGACCATCACCACCATCATGGCGGGCTGAAGCACTATCACGACGAAGACATGCAATCGATTTCGCTAAACACCGCAAAGCCGCTCGATGCCGACAAGTTTTTCCCCTGGGTGCAGGATCTGGTGGCGACCGAAGGCAAGGACATCCTGCGCTCCAAGGGCATCCTGTCGTTCAAGGGCGACCCCGAGCGCTTCGTGTTTCAGGGCGTGCACATGATCCTCGACGGCGATCATCAGCGGAAATGGAAAGACGGCGAGGAGCGCACCAGCCGCATCGTCTTCATCGGCCGCCATTTGCCGGAAGAAAAAATCCGCAAGGGTTTCGAGAGTTGTATTGCTTGAAGTTGTCGTCCCCGCGAAGGCGGGGACCCAGTACCCGCCGGCCGTGATTACTGGATGCCCGCCTCCGCGGGCATGACAGCCTGAGATGAGCTTGCCGCTATGTCCGACCTCGCTGCGCCGCTTCCTTCACTCGCCGATCGCGCCCGTATCGTCGAGGCCGACGCCACCATCGTCGGCGTTCATTTTTTCCGGCAGGTGCCGGTCTTCGTGCTCGGCGAGGAAGCGCTGCTGTTCGCAGCAGCGGAAGGCAAGAAGCTCGTCGCCATTCATGGCGGCGGCATTCTCACCAGTACCGCCGACGGTTTGCGCATCGTCACCGGTGGCGATGACGGCAAGCTGATCGCGACGAACCGCGACGGCGAACACGAGGTGCTGGCCACCGACGACAAGAAGCGCTGGATCGATCAGGTCGCGCTCGGTCCTGACGGCGCCGTGGCATGGGCCGCCGGCAAGGTCGCGCATGTCCGCACCGGCAAGGGCGAGCAGCGCGATCTCGACGTGCCGTCCACCGTCGCCGGCCTGGCGTTCTTTCCAAAAGGCTTTCGCGTCGCCATCGCGCATTATAACGGCGCGACGCTCTGGTTTCCCAATGCGGCCGCCAAGCCCGAAGTGTTGGAATGGAAGGGCTCGCACTTGGGCGTGACCGTTTCGCCGGACGGCAAATTCCTCATCACCACCATGCAGGAGCAGACGCTGCATGGCTGGCGCATCGCCGATGCCAAGCACATGCGCATGTCGGGCTATTCGGCGCGCGTGCGTTCGCTGTCGTGGACGCATGACGGCAAGGCGCTGGCGACGTCAGGCTCCGAGCAACTCATTCTATGGCCGTTCGAAGGCAAGGACGGCCCGATGGGCAAGCAGCCGCGGATGCTGGCGCCGTCGCCGTCGCGCTGTTCGGCGGTCGCCTGTCATCCGCGCCAGCCGGTGGCGGCGGCGGGTTTTGCCGACGGCTCGGTGGTGCTAGTGCGGCTCGACGACGGCGCGTTGATTTTGGCCCGCGAGGCCGATGGCGATTCCGTCAGCGCGCTCGGCTGGAGCGCCGAGGGCCAGGTGCTCGCCATGGGCACCGAAGGCGGCAAAGGCAGTGTGTTGACGCTGTGATTTTTCTTTATCCCCTGAAAGGGGAGGGTCCGGCGCGTAGGGCC
>LNFM01002950.1_pt1 | contig 35948 bp, 32 predicted proteins | sample 596031 | NCBI WGS metagenome assembly LNFM01 (sample SAMN04254537, study PRJNA301005) | activated carbon metagenome | isolation source: dual media filters at the Ann Arbor, Michigan drinking water treatment plant | place: USA: Ann Arbor | reverse complement strand
GGCCGGCGCCTGCCGATGATCGACCGCGTCGAGATCGCCATCATCGACGAGAAGCAGCCGACCTGGCTGGCCTTCCTCAACAACGAAGCCGACTGGGTGGAACTGCCCGACGGCTTCAGCGACGTGGCCATGCCCGAGGGCCGCCTGGCGCCCTTCCTGGCGCGGCGGGGCATCCGCGCCGAACGCGTGGTGCTGCCGTCCACGTACTACACGATGTTCAACATGGAGCACCCGGTGGTGGGCGGCTACACGCCCGAGCGCGTGGCGCTGCGTCGCGCCATCGGGCTGGGCATCGACGTCGAGCGGGAGATCACGCTGCTGCGCCACGGCTCGGCGGTGGCGGCGCAATCGCCGGTGGCCGTGCACCTCAGCGGCTACCACCCCGCGTGGCGCAGCGAGATGAGCGAGTACAGCCCGGCGCGGGCGCGTGCGCTGCTCGACCTGTACGGCTGGCGCGACCGCGACGGCGACGGCTGGCGCGAGACGCCAGAGGGCCGGCCGCTGGTGCTGGAGATGGCCACCCAGCCGAGCCAGGAGACGCGCCGCTACGACGAGCTGATGAAGCGCGACATGAGCGCCATCGGCCTGCGCGTCGTCTTCCACACCGCGCAGAGGCCGCGCGGGCCGGCAAGCTGATGATGTGGTCGGTGAGCGGGCGCGCCGGCTCGCCCGACGGCATCGAGGGCCTGCTGCGCTACGACGGCGCTGCCGCCGGTGGCATCAACCTGGCGCGCTTCAACCTGCCGCAGATGAACGAGACCATCGCCCGCCTGCTGGCCCTGCCCGACGGCCCCGAGCGCGAGGCCGTCTTTGAGCAGGCCAAGAGGCTGTGCGTGGCCTGGATGCCGTACAAGCTGCGCACCCATCTGGCCTTCACCGCGTTGACCCAGCCGGGCCTGGTGGGCTACCGCCGACCGCTGTTCTGGAACAACTGGTTCGAGATGGTCGACATCGAACCGCGCCCCGCATGAACCCCCAGCACACCCCCCTGCCCCTCATCCGCCCGCGCCGGCTGCGCGAAGGCGACACGATCGGTCTGATCAACCCCTCGGGCGCCATCTACGAACGCGCGCCGTACGAAAGCACGCGAGAGGCCATGGCCGCGCTGGGCTTCAAGGTCAAGGAAGCGCCGAACGTGCGTGCGCGATACGGCCACATGGCAGGCACGCCGCAGCAGCGCGCCGACGACATCCACGCGATGTTCGCCGACCCCGAGGTGGCTGGCGTGCTGGCCATCACCGGCGGCTCGGGCGCCAACCGCGTGCTACGGCCTCATACAGCGCCACCCGAAATTCCTGGGCGGCTTCAGCGACCTCACGGCGCTGATCACCGCGGTGCAGGTGAAGACCGGCCTGGTCACCTTCCACAGCCCGCTGGGCCGCTCGGAATGGAACGCCTTCAGCGTCGAGCACTTCCGCGCGCTGGTCATGCGCGGCGAGCCACACACCCTGCGCAACACGCTGGTGCAGGGCGACGACCTCGTGCCCAGCGAAGGCCGCATCACCACGCTGCGCGGCGGCCAGGCCAAGGGGCCGCTGCAGGGCGGCAACCTGGCGGTGCTGACCTCGCTGGCCGGCACACCCTACGTGCCGGACATGACGGGCGCCATCCTCTTCCTGGAAGACGTCAACGAGTACGTCTACCGCGTCGACCGCATGCTCAGTACGCTGATGCTGTCGGGCACGCTCGACCGCGTGGCCGGCATCGTGCTCGGCGGCTTCACCAACTGCGCGGCCAGCGAAGGCAGCTTCGGCACGCTGACGCTCGACGAGGTCTTCGACGACTACTTCGGCACCCTGGGCGTGCCGGTGTACCGCGGTGCGCAGTTCGGCCACGTCAAGCGCAAGTTCACGCTGCCCATCGGCGTGCCGGTGGAGATGGACGCCGACCAGGGCACGCTGCGCGTGGTGACGGCGGCGGTGATCTGAGCGCGGGCTGAACCGCGGCCGGGCCTGCAGGCACCACCACGCCCTCGCGATCGCTCGAATTGCCAGGGCGAGGCCGGGCATTTCGCCGGCCACGCAGCGGTGGCCCTGCGCAGAATGTCCCGTCACATCGGCAAGCACGGGCAGCGACCAGCATGAGCGACACCTTCAAGCAGCACGGTGTGCACAACCACATCGAGGTCGGCGCCAACATCACGCTGGCCGGCCACGTGCTGGGCGACCACAACCGCATCGTCATCCGCGACAGCGCCTACCCCTCGGTGGTGCACATCTTCATCAGCGGCAACGGCAACCAGGTCTTCATCGACAAGGAATCGGAGATCAAGGGCCTGGGCATCATGTGCGGCAACCACGTGCCCGCGCACGGCACGCGCATCCACATCGGCGCGGAGTTCACCATCGAGGCCGGCGGGCGCTTCTACCTCTACAACTCGGGCAACGTGCTGGAGATCGGCGACCAGTGCATGTTCAGCAGCAACATCACGCTGCGCGGTGGCGAATCGCCGCACCTCATCTTCGACAAGGACAGCGGCGAGTACCTCGACCAGTCCGAGGGCGTGTTCATCGGCCGCCACGTCTGGGTGGGCGAAGGCGTGTACATCACCAAGTCGGCCAGCATCGCCGACGAATCGGTGGTGGGGGCGCGCAGCGTGGTGACGCGCCGCTTCGTGCAGCCGCACGTGGCCATCGCCGGCAACCCCGCCCGCGTGGTGCGCGAGAACCTGCAGTGGATCCGCAATCCCGGCCTGCTGGAAGAAGGCTCGCCGTTCCAGGCGGCCTACCAGGCGTGGTGGGCGCGCTTTCCGGCCCGGCAGTCCGGATCGGCTGCGCTGCTGGGCGAGCCTGGATAAGGCCAAGCAGCGAGGCACGCCAGCAGTGCCTGGCCCAGACCTGCGCCGACCACGGCCTGTCGCTGAGCGAGTGGCGCCTGAGGGCCGTCATCGCCAGCGGCAGCTCGATGAGCGCTTCCGACGTGACCGAGCGCTCGACGATGGACGCCGTGGCCGTTCACCGCGCGGTCATGTCGCTGCTGCGGCGCGGCTTCATCGAGCGCATCTCCGTGGAAGGCGACAAGCGCATCAAGCAGCTGGTCGTCACGTCGGCAGGACAAGAGGCCTACCAGGCGATCGTGCCCTGCGCGCGCAAGCTGGAGGACACCCTGCTGTCGTGCCTGTCTCCCGCCGAGGCGATGGCCCTCAGGCGCATGCTCAGGTGGCTGGTCGAGAGCCGGTCGTAGCGAGCGGCCGCCCTGCCGCCTGCCATCCTTCGATGCCGCCGCGCAGGTAGCGCGCCGCGAGGCCGGCGGCCCGCAACCGCAGCGTCGTCGCGCGGCTGACCTCGTGGCCGTGCACGCAGTACAGCACCAGGTTCCGGTCCGCGGGCAAGCCGGCCGCCCAGTCAGACACGGCCGCCGGGTCGTACCACGTCGCGCCAGGGATCATCGTGCGCGCCTGGGCGAAGGCTGCGGCGCGCCGCACATCGAGCAGCAGCGCGTCGCCGATCTCGTCGTGGTCTGCACCGAAGGGTTCACTGGCGGCGTTCACCATGTGTCGGGAACGCTCGTCGAGCGCGGTCCAGTCGATCTCGTCCATGGGGAGCTCCTTCATCGCAACAACGGACCCAGCCACGTGGCCACCAGCCCGACGGCCGCGCAGCCGCCCAGCAGCGGCAGCACGCCGACCTTGAAACGGAACAAGGCCACCGCGGCCGCCACGCAGATGGCGGCAGAGACCGCGTCGAAGCGGCCGCCGAAGCCTTGCGGCCACAGCACGTGGTAGGCGAAGAACATCGCCAGGTTGAGGATGACCCCGACCACCGCGGCGGTGATGGCCGACAGCGGGGCGGTGAACCCCAGCTTGCCGTGCGTGGCCTCGACCAGCGGGCCGCCGGCCAGGATGAAGATGAACGACGGCAGGAAGGTGAAGAAGGTGACGACGGTGGCCGCGAGCGCGCCGCCCAGGAACAGTGCCTCGGGACCCATCACCTGCTTCAGCCAGCCGCCGACGAAGCCCACGAAGGCCACCACCATGATCAGCGGCCCGGGCGTCGTCTCGCCCAGGGCCAGGCCGTCGATCATCTGCGGGCCGCTGAGCCACTGGTGGGTCTCGACCGCCCCCTGGTAGACGTAGGGCAGCACGGCGTAGGCGCCACCGAAGGTGAGCAAGGCGGCCTTGGTGAAGAACCAGCCCATCTGGGTGAGCGTGCCCTGCAGGCCCTGGGTGGCCAGCAGCACCGCCATCGCCAGCAGCCACAGTCCCAGGCCGGCGGCCAGCACCTTGCCCAGCTGGCTGCGCGAGAAGCGCGCGTGCGGCGGCGTGGGCGTGTCGTCGTCGACCAGCGCCGGCCCGTAGCGGGCGCTGGCGCTGCCGTGCCCGCCGCCCAGCGCGAACACCTGCGGCCAGCGGCGCGCGCCGAAATGGCCGATCAGCGCGGCGGCGCCCACGATGGCGGGGAACGGCGTGTCGAGCGCGAAGATGGCGATGAACGACGCCGCCGCGATGCCCCACATCCAGCGGTTCTTCAGCGCCCGCGTGCCGATGCGGTGCGCGGCGTGCAGGACGAGCGCCGTCACCGCGGGCTTCAGTCCGTAGAAGATGCCGGCCACCCAGGCCACATCGCCGAAGCGGAGGTAGATCCAGCTCAGCCCGACCAGGATGAACAGCGACGGCAGCACGAACAGTGCCCCTGCCACGATGCCGCCCCAGGTGCGGTGCATCAGCCAGCCGATGTAGGTGGCGAGCTGCTGCGCCTCGGGGCCGGGCAGCACCATGCAGTAGTTCAGCGCGTGCAGGAAGCGCTGCTCGCTGATCCAGCGCCGGCGCTCGACGAGCTCGGTGTGCATGATGGCGATCTGCCCCGCGGGGCCGCCGAAGCTGATGAAGCCGAGCTTGAGCCAGAAACGGAACGCCTCTGCAAAGCTCACGGCGGTGGGTGCGGCCGGCTCTTCTGGACTGTTCATGGGGGTGCGCCGGGGGCGGCATACAGAGCGTCGAAGACCGCCGCCGTGGCCAGTTGCAGTCGATCGTCGTCGGCGTGCACTTCACGCAGGCCGGCCAGCACGGCTTCGAGGCCCGCGGCTTCGGGCACCGGGATGCCGCCGACGTCCAGGAAGCGCACGGCCCGTGCGATGCGCTGAAGGCGCGGATCGGCGTCCAGGCCGAAGCTGATGGCCAGCACCTCGACACTGACGTGCGACCCCACGTGCGTGAAGCGCGCGCCGTCGTAGTCGAAGCCCAGCGCGCCGCGCGGCGCGGGCGTGGCGCCTGCGGGGTCGGCCAGCCAGACGAAACGTGCACCGGGGTCGATGAAGCGCCTGATGAGCCACGCGCAGGCCAGCCGGTCGACCCACGGGCGCGCACGGGTGGCCCAGCGCTTGTTCTGGAACTTGCGGGTGTCCAGGCGCTCGATGCCGTGCGACGCCAGCGCGGCCGGCTCGCCGTGCGAGAAGCGCGCATGCAGGGCCGTGCGCAGGGCCTCGAGCTCGGACAGGGCCTGCTCGGCGGCCGCACCGGGGTAATGGTCGATGCGTTGCAGCGCCTGCAGCGCCTCGGCCGTGTCGCGCCAGCGCCGGCGCGCTTCGGTCTCGTCCAGCGTGGGCAGCAGGGTCAGCAGGCCCTGCACGTCGGCTCGCCACTGGCCGTAGGCTTCGGAACGGTCGAACAGCGCCAGGATCTCGGCGCGTCGAGCATCGTCGCGCGCCGACAGCTGCAGCACGCTGGCCTGGCCCCCATGCGAGCGGACCTCGGCCGCCAGGGGCTCGAACGAGGCCTCGCGGGCCTCGGGCAGCAGGTACACGCCGTCGCGCAGCGCGCCGCAGCCCAGGCTCTTCAGCGCGCGCCAGACGCGCAGCCGAACGGCGCTCGGCTGCGTGGGCAGGGTGAGGAAGAGCGCGCTCCACATGTGCAGAGCATACGCCATCCTCTTGATGCAGTTGTTACGTCATATGAATCAACTGAGTCATCCCACTGCAGTGCGTGCGCGGCACGGTCCGGCCGCGCAGCGGCCTGCCGTTCAGCGCCGCACGATCGCCCCGTCGACGATCTTCACGCGCGCACCCACCGGCAACACCGGGTCGACCGCGTGGTCGAAGTTCTGGCTGCCTCCGTCGTCGAGTTGCACGGTGATGCGGTAGACGGTGGTCTTCTCGCGCGAGTTCTGGATGCGGTTGCCGGCATAGGCGCCGCCGAGTGCGCCCACGATGCGGGCGATGTCCTTGCCCGAGCCGCCGCCCACCTGGTTGCCGATCACGCCGCCCAGCACGCCACCGGCCAGGGTGCCGATGACGTTGCGCGAGTTCTCGTCCTCGACCTCGGCCTTGCCGATGGCCGTCACGACACCGCAGGTGGCACCGGCCATGTCGGGACGGCGCTTGTCGCGACCGTCGCTGCGGTCGCAGCCGTAGGCGTTCGCGTCGGGCGCCCGATCGCGGGTGAAGCGCTGGCTGGCCTCCTGCTGCCCCACCTTCAGGTAGCCGGTGGCACTCAGTTCTCCGCGCAGGCGCTCCTTGCGCGACAAGGTGTGGGAGCCTTCGTACAGACCGCGGCTGACCTCGGTCAGCGCCACGGGCTGGGCGAGGCCCTTCACCGCCACGCGCGCTTCGCCGCCGGGCACACCCGCCAGCGAGAACTTCAGTTCGTCACCGGGGCGGACGCGTTCCGGCGCATTCACCGAGAAGGCCAGGATGCGCGACACGGGCACCGGGCTCTGCGCCCCTTCCAGCAGCGACTGGTCGAGCGCGACGTTCAGCGTGCGCCCGTCCTTCAGGATGCGCGCGTTGACCAGGCTCGAGGCAGTCAGCCGGTCGCGGCTGCGCACCGTGTAGTTGCCTTCGTACACGCCCGGCTGCACCTCGTTCATGCGCACCCCCGCGGTGGCCCCCACGATGGACAGCGTGACGTCGGCAGCCGGCGTGGCCCGAAGATTGAAAGCCAGCTCGGTGCCCGGCCGCAGCGACCGCACCGCGTCGACCTGGAAGCTGTCTGCCGAGAGGGCCTGGGGCCTCTGCGCATAGGCACTGTGGCCGACCGCCAGGGGCAGGACCGCAGCGGCACCGAGGATCAACGCCGACAGGCGTGAGGCAAGAGACATGGGAGGCTTTCGGCACGCCACGACATGGGCGCGTACGCGTGTTCAACGCGCCAGCGGAGTCCGGTGCCTACGGAAGGCGCGCATTCAGGCGTAACGTGTTGGGGCGTCTGGTACATCGGGTGACGTGACACCCCACGCTGGTGGTTTCGCCACCCTGTCCGGCCTGAAGCGCAGGGCGGCCTTCGGCGACACTTGCCAGGCATGAAGGTCGAACCATCGCCCAGCCCCACCGCAGTCGAAGCAGCGACGGCGGCCACCGACTGGCGCGCCATCGTCGCGCCCTACCAGCGTGCGGACGACCGCATCGCCGCCTGGCAGTTGGCGAACACGGTGCTGCCCTACCTCGCACTGCTGACCGCGATGTGGTGGTCGCTGCGCGGCCCCTACGTGCTGACCCTGATGCTGGCGGTGCCGGCGGCGGCCTTCCTGGCGCGCACCTTCGTGCTGTTCCACGACTGCGGCCACGGCTCGCTGTTCTCGGGTCGCCGGGCCAACGATGCCGCGGGCCTGATGCTGAGCCTGCTGGTCTGGGAGGCCTTCCCCTACTGGCGACACATCCATGCCGTGCACCACGCCACCTCGTCGAACCTGGACCGCCGCGGCAGCGGTGACTACGACACGCTGACGGTGAGGGAGTACCTCGCCCTGCCGCGCGGCCGGCAACGGGCCTACCGCGTGTCACGCCACCCGGTCTTCCTGTTCCTGGTGCTGCCCTGCTTCAAGTTCACCGTGTACAACCGCCTGCGGGTGCGCCCGGCGCCGCAGCCGGCCTGGCGCAGCGTGCCGCTGACGAACGCGGCCCTGGTCGCCGTGTACGGTGGCGCGATGCTGCTGCTGGGCTGGCGCGAGGTGCTGCTGGTGATGCTGCCGGTGTTCTGGATCGCCAGCCTGATCGGCCTGTGGCTGTTCTACGTGCAGCACCAGTTCGAGCAGGCGTACTGGGCACCGCAAGCGCGCTGGAACCGCACCGCGGCCGCGCTGCAGGGCAGCTCCTTCTACCGCCTGCCACCGCTGCTGAACTGGTTCACGGCCAGCATCGGCTACCACCACATCCATCACCTGTCGCCGCGCATCCCCAACTACCGCCTGGCGCAGTGCCACCGCGAGCATCCCGCCTTGCAGGCGGCACCGACGCTCACGCTGCGGCAGAGCCTGCGGTCGCTGCGCTGCCATCTGTGGGACGAGCAGCGGGGGCGCATGGTGGCGTTCGGCTCGGTGGGGCGCGGGTGACGACCGAAGGGTCGCGCGGTCCCTCCAGCGCCGCTCACCCTGAGACAACGCCGCGATGACTTCCACCCCGCTCCTCCGCTGCCGCCCACATGGCCCAGGGAGTCACCCGACCGCAGGCGTCTTGAGCACTTTGCGAATGGCGATCAGATCAGAACGCAGGCCGAGCCCTGGAAGTTCAGGATCGTGTTGCCGCAGCTTCCAGGGGCCTGGTGCTCCGAATTGCCCTTGAAGACGCCCGTGCCGGTGGTCGACACGTTGCCGCCCAGGCTTTCGGTGATGTTGCCCTCGAAGAAGCCCAGCACGTCTGCCGTCACGCTGCCGCCGTCGTGCTCGTTGACGTCTCCCTTGACCGACATGCCGGGGCTGACGAACACGTTGACATTGCCCGGGCCGGCCTCGTTGATCGATCCCTCGAAATTGCCTACCTGCGCATTGATGGTGACGCCGCCATTGCCGTTCTCGTAGACGTCGCCCTTCACGAGACCCGGCACGTCGACGGTGATGTTGACCGAGCCGTCACCCGACTCCTCGATCACGCCATCGATGCTTGCGCCACCGCGGACGGACATGTTGCCGACGTCGGCTTCGGACACATCGCCACCGACGATGGCGCCGCGGGCCAGCACGACGTCGCCCGACCCCTCTTCGCTGACCGACCCGTTGATGCGGCCGCGGATGACCAGGCCGCCTTCGCCGGTCTGGCTCAGGCTGCCGTTGACCGAGCCCATCGGGCCGATGGTGCAGGTGTAGCCGACGGCCACGACATCGTTGTTGACGAAGGCATTGACCGTGTTGTTGGGAAAGCTGTTGCAGTTGACTGCCGCTGTGGCGGCCGTGGCGAAACCCAGGGTCAACAGAGCGCCGAGGAATGGCTTGAGCATGGAGCCTCCAGTGGTGGAAGAAGAGCCAGCGGCGCTGGCCTGCCCCACAGAGGCCGACACAGTCAGCGTTCGTACTAAGGGGTTACGCTGATGCTCATGGTGCGGGTCCGTGCCGGAGGACTCGCGTGCAGGAGACCTCGTGCGAGCCAGACGGCGGCTTCAAGGCGACACGCCCGGGACCGAGCGTGTCGCCGCGGGGACGAAGGCCGGATCGCCAAGACCCCCACACCGTCCTTCAGCGCCGTCGCCTGCGCCTTGCACGGCGCTGGTGTCGATGAGATGGACTCTTCCATTCATTGATTGATGACGCCGCAATACGCAGTGCTGACCATCTCCGCACCCCCACTCATGGAGCCCGCCATGCTGCGCAAGACCACCTCCCCCGTGTCCTTCGACTTCTCACGTGAGGGCGGTTCCATCATCCTGGCCCGTGTCGACATCTGGAAGGCCAAGGTGGATGGCTGGGAGCTGAAGGCTTCCAACGAATTCAAGGACTCGGTGAAGCCTACCGAGTCCGCTGCTCTTGCCTTGCCCAAGGGCAGCTATACCGGCATCTTCCAGTGCTTCGTCCAGGAGTCGCTGAACGGCCGGTACAAGTTCGAACTCAGCGTCGGCGGCAAGGCGACCTTCATCGGCGAAGGGGACGTCAACACAACGCCAGCCAAGGACGACACCAAGGTCTTCAAGGACCAATTCATCGTGGAGGTGAAGTGATGGACGCGCAACGCTGCTGGTTGGCAGCCGGCCTGCTGGCGCTGCCCATGGCCGCAGGCGCTGCCGATGTCAAAGAGATCTTCTCGAAAGGCGATGCGAAGTGGTCCGACCTGCAAGCGGACACCAGTGCCGGCACCGTCGCGGCCGCTCACATGCTTGGCATCACGGGTGACGCGGTCGCTACCGTCGAGAACGTCAAGGGCCTGACGACTTCGCTGACCGGCCTGAGCACGAACGGCAGCCGAGGCACGCTTGCACTGGGCATCACACCGGCACGCACGTCCTTCGCGCCGATGAACCTGAGCACATACGCCGGCAACGGCAGTCTCAACGGCACCCTGGCGCGCATCGTCGGCTCGACCGGCTTCGGCTATGCCCAAGGCACGGCCAAGCTCAATGGCGCCGACTTCGACCGCCGCGCGGTGTCGCTGCAGACAGGCTGGTACCTCCACGACCGCGATGACCCCGTCCTCGCGCTGGCCGAGGCGGTCAGATCGAACGCATGCGGCTTCCCCTTGAAGTCTGAACCGCCCACCGGCCTGCCGCCTGCACCGCCGCCCGCTCCCGCTGCAAGTGGCACCGCCGGATCGGCCACCACAGCGAGCACGGAGGAAACGGCAGGCGCGGCCAAAGCCACCGAGGCCAAGGACGCTGCGGCCATCAAGGAACGCTTCGCCGACTGCAGAAAGGTTGCCACCCAAGGCCTGAAGTGGAACCGCTCGATGGCAGCGCTGTCTGTCTCTCGAGGCTGGGCACGGCGTAGCGATGGAACGTCGCCGGAGATGTCGATGGGCACAGCCTGGACGGCCAACCTCACCCTGGGCTTCAACCCGCCCATCGGCTGGCTGGAGGACGGTGCTGCGCTGACCCTGGGCCATCGCCGCACGCGTGGCGAGCCGGTGCTGACCACGCTGCTGAACGGCACACCCACGCAGCGCAACACGGCCTTGACGCTGGTCCGTTTCGCGGGCGGGAGCGACAAGGCGCGACTCTTCGTCGAAGCCAGCACTGCGCGCAAGGCGGATCTCACGGAGAGCCATCGCTCTTTCAAGCACGCGGTGGGCCTGGACCTGCAATTGGTGCCCGAGGTCTGGCTGAACCTGCGTGTCGGCCGTCAACACGCGATCAACGGCGACAAGCAGGAAACCGGCAGTCTGCTCAGCCTGAGTTGGAGCCCCAAGGCCCTGATGGACGTCGGCTTCGGCAAGTAGGCCGACGCCACGGCAGCGAAGAGACGACCCGGAGGCGGGCGATCAGGCGATCTGCACGTAGACCCGCCCCCCCTCCACCTTGATCGGATAGGTGCGCAGGGGCTCGGTGACCGGGGCGCAGGTCGGCCGGCCGTCCCGGACGTCGAACCTGCCCTGGTGCAGCGGGCACTCGATCTCGTGGCCTTCGAGGAAGCCGTTGCAGAGCCGGGCGTGCCCGTGCGTGCAGAGGTTGTCGGTGGCGAAGACCTCGTCGCCCACGGCATAGATCGCGATGTCGCGCCCCATCACGACAACGCCCCAGACGTCGTCGGCAGGCAGGTCGTCGGCCGACAGGGCGTCGATCCAGTTCACAGTGCTCATGCCGGCCTCAGATCGGATAGATGATGGAGTTGGGGATCATCTCGGTGTCGTAGATGCACTCCCGCGAGGCGAACTTCAGCCCGGCCGGCGTGCGCACCACGGTGTCGAGATAGCGGCCGACGTTGAAGACCGTCGAGGGCTCCGACAGCTTGGTCCGGAAGACGGCGTAGTTCGCCTCGCAGCGGTAGCGCCCGTCGCTGGCGTCGCGCACGAGCGGCACGCCCACCACGTGCCGCTGGTAATAGGGGTCGTGGAAAAGCGTCTCCCGGATGCCGTAGACGCGGTCCTTCAGCATGCCCTTGCTGGTGAACGAGAGCGTGGCGAGCGGAAATCCGCGCTCGTGGTTCTCGCGCGGCTGCAGGCGGTAGACGCAGTCCTCGGTGAAGAACTCGGGCCACAGGTCCCAGTCGCCCGAGTCCACCGCGCTGGCGTAGTCGGCATACAGCTGCGTGAGGGCGATCCACTCTTCGAAGTTCATGTTCGTCGCCATGCTCAGGCCTCCATCACGCTTCCATCACCGTGCGCCAATAGCGGTACATGCCGCGGATCAGCGTCTCGGTGACCATGTGCTCGGTGTTCTCCACCCCGCGACCGCCCAGCTCCGCCACCGCCCGGTGGAAGGGCTTGCTCTCGAAGGCCTGCTGGCTGAACTCGATGACCTCGCCGTCGTCGGCCGAGACGAAGCCCGCCGGACCGAACAGGTTGGCCTGGATCAGGCGACGCTGCGTCATCTCGTCGCTGTCGTCGTCGAAGCCGAAGTGCGTCCAGACGAAGTCGAAGCTGCCGTGGCCGTTCGGCTGGATGTGCCGCGTCGAGACGCTGTTGACCTGCTGCTGCAGGATGACGCTGGGGAAGATGGTGGTCATCACCGCCGTGGGGCCGCCCCACCAGGCTTCCGGCACGATGTCGATGAAGCTCGGGTCGTGCAGCTTCATCTCTTCCTTGAAGCTCGACACCTGCGTCACCTGCTCGGCCTTGCCGCCGGTGCCGCGCGTGCTGATCATGGCCGCGTGGCGGTGCTTGTCGTCCATGCGCAGCTGCGACTTGTTGTCGGCGCGCCAAAGCCCGTAGGTGACGAACCAGGTGTGCAGCAGGCCGGGGTGGTACGGGTCCTTGATGTTCTCCTGCATCAGCTTCCAGTTGCCGGGGATGCGCTGGCGGTTGTAGCCGAGGATCTTCAGCGCGCGGCCGTTGAACAGGCGGTCGTAGTAGGCCAGGATGGTGGGCCCGAGATAGTCCTCCAGCGACTCGATGCCGTGGTCGAAGGACGCGAACACCACGCCGCCGCGCGTGGCGACCTTCAGCTTCGTCAGGCCGTGGTCGGCCGTCTTGAAGTCGGCCGGCATGCCGCCGTGCACCTGGCCGTCCTGCTTCACGCCGCGGCGGAAGGGCACGCCCTGCAGGTCGCCCTTGAGCGTGTAGTTCCACTGGTGGTAGGGGCAGACGAACTCCTTGCGGTGGCCGTGCCGCTCGCGGCAGAAGCGCATGCCGCGGTGGGCGCAGACGTTCTCGACCACGTTGAGGGCGCCATCCGCGTCGCGGGTCAGGATCACCGAGCGCTCTCCCACCACCGTGCGCTTGAAATCACCCGGGTTCGGCACCTCGGCTTCCAGGCCCACGTAGCACCAGTGGTTCTTGTAGAAGAAGCGCTCGAGCTCCCTGCGGTAGAGGTCTTCGCTCGTGTAGGTGACGAAGGGGATGCGGTGGGTACCGTCTTGCTCCCACACCGGGTGGTCCGGAAAGATCGTGGAGGGCTCGTTCATGCTGAGTTCCGTTGAAGTCAAAGCCGTTCTTCGCGCCACAGGCCCAGAGCCTGCTGCACGGGCCGGTCCGAGAAGCTGAACAGCACCGCGTCACGGTCGGCGCGCAACTGCAGCGCATGCCAGGACGGCACGACGAAGACATCGTTCTCCTCGAAGCGCCAGGTGAAGTCGCCCGACAAGCCACTGATGCGGGCCTCCCCGCCCCCTTCCAGGCACACGTGCACCGTGCCGTCGGTGCACCTCACCGGCCGGGTCTCGAAGCCGGCGGGCAGGCGTTGCGCGAAGGTGCCGATGGTCGGCATCGGCGAGGCCCCGGTGGCCGGGTTGACGTAGCGCAGCTTGAAGCCCTGGTGCGCGTCGGGCGCGCCGTGGGAGATGCCCACCAGCGAGGCCTTCGTGCGATCGAACGGATAGACGAAGACCCGGGCCAGGTCCGCCGGCCGGGGCTGGTAGTCCAGCGGCAGCATGTTGGCGCCGTAGCGGGCCTGCGCGTCGCCCTCGGGCCGCAGCGCGGCCTGGGAGGGCTGTTCGCTGCGTTCGGCGAACCCGGCGTCGAGGAATCGCACGATGGGGATGTCCAGCCCGTCGAGCCAGACCACGGGCTGTTCGCCGAGGTTGCCGTGGTCGTGCCAGGTCCACGCCGGGGTGATGATGAAGTCGCCGCGCCGCATCGTCGTGCGCTCGCCGTCGACCGCGGTGTAGGCGCCCTCGCCGTCGAGCACCAGCCGCAGGGCGGACTGGGTGTGGCGGTGCGCCGGGGCCACCTCGCCCGGCATGATGAGCTGCAGGCCGGCATAGAGCGACTGCGTGATGCAGGACTGGCCGCGCAGCGAGGGGTTCTCCAGGATGAGGACGCGGCGCTCGGCCTCTTCGGCGGAGATCAGCCTACCGGCCTCCATCACCTGGTCCCGCAGGTCCGCGTAGTGCCACAGGTGCGCCGTCGCGGGCGAGCGGGGCTGCGGCGGCACCAGCGCGCCCAGCACCTCCCACAGCGGCGTCATGTGGTGGGAGCCGATGCGGTCGTAGTAGGCGGCGCGTTGGCGTCGGTCGTCGGGCGAAATCGGGGCAGCGTGCACGTCGTGTCTCCTCAGAAGGTGTGAATGAACCCGGCGTGGTCGAGCAGACCATCCGGGCGGCGGCCATCCAGGCGCAAAGCGGAGCCATAGCTCGGGCTATGGCGAGCATTTGCAACGACGAGTGGCGTCGTTCGGGTGGGATGTGCGGCCATGGCGGGTTCGTTCACACCTTCTCAGGTCCCCTGGTTGTACAAGGCATCGGAGGATGTCCATGGCGGCGGGGCTGCAGAGGGCGGATGATTCCCGTTTCCGATCATTCGGCAAATAGAATCTGGTGAATGTGATGTATCACTGGCTGTGATGGGGGCTCCATGGAACTGTCGGACGTCGACCTGAACCAGCTGGTGCTGTTCCAGCAGCTGATGGTCGAGCGGCGCGTGTCGAAGGTCGCCGACAACCTGGGCCTGACGCAGCCGGCCGTCAGCAACACGCTGGCCAAGCTGCGACGGCAGTTCGGCGATGACCTCTTCGTGCGCACGCCCACCGGCATGATGCCGACCCCTTTCGCGGAGCAGCTCGCCGAACCCATCGGCCACGCGCTCGGCCTGATCCACAGCGGCCTGAACCAGCACAGCCGGTTCGACCCGGCCCAGGCCCAGCGAGCCATCACGATCGGCATGACGGACATCGGCGAGATCGTGTTCCTGCCCGAACTGCTGGAGCGGCTTCGCCAGGACGCGCCGGGCGTGTCGCTCAACACCGTGCGCACGACGGCCACGAACCTGCGTGACGACATGGAAGCCGGCAAGGTGGACCTGGCCATCGGCCCGCTGCCCCAGCTGAAGTCGGGCTTCTTCCAGCGCCGGCTGTTCCGGCAACGCTACGTGTGCATCTTCCGGAAGGGGCATGCACTGGATCGCAAGCGCCTCACGCTGGCGGACTTCAAGGCGGCCGAGCACCTCGTCATCGTCTCCGCCGGCACCAGCCACGGCAAGGTCGACGACCTGATCCGGCGGGCAGGCATAGACCGCACCGTGCGACTGACCGTGCCGCACTTCGTGAGCCTGGGGCACATCCTGAGGCGCACCGAGATGGTGGCGACCGTGACCGAGCGTCTGGCGGAGTGCCTGGTCGAGCCCTTCGACCTGACCTTCAGGCCGCACCCCATCGAGCTGCCCGAGGTGGCGATCAACGTCTTCTGGCACGCCAAGGTGCACCGCTCGCCGGCACACCAATGGCTGCGCGGCATCCTCTTCGACCAGTTCGACGAGGACAGGGCGGGCGCGACGGCGTCGGCGGCGGCAAAGGGGCGGGGGTTGGGGTGAGGGGCTGATGATCGCGGGCGGCTCCTGGGGGGCTGTCCGCTTCCCAGCCCTGCAGCAGAACGATGTCATGCGAGGAGGGCCACCGCCCAGTGGGCGGTACGTGCCCGCTTCACAGCGGCTGCGGTCGCTAGGACGTCGACGCCGAGTGACGACTGCCGGCCCCGAGCGGTCGTGCGATCCTTCGGGAGGTGACCACCTCACCGACGGGTTCCGAAGCACTGCTGACAGAGGCTGAGAGGCGATCGAACACGCCCATTCTCCAAAGCAGGCAATGAAGATCTCGCAGCGCTGGCAGCCTCGTCACGCCAGCGTGGCGTTCGGAGCGCGATCAGCCGACGGAGTCAGCCCAGTTGCGACAGCAGCAGGGTGACTCCGCCGCTGGCGAAGTTGGGCAGGTCGTCGGTCACGCGCTGCCACTGCGCCGTGCCGCTGACGGTGGCCAGGTGTGCGGGGCTGTCGAACCAGGCCTCGAAGACGCGGTAGAACGGTGGGGGTGACCCGTCCGGCCCGGGCAGGCCTTTCGAAATCTCGCTGCGGCCCAGGCCTGGAATGTCGGCGGCCAGAGGCAGGTGGGTGCCCTGGTAGTAGGCCTCGAAGGCCACTGGGTCGGTCGGGTGTCCATACAGGACGCTGAGCTTCAGTGCAGAGGTCATGGTGTCTCCTGGTGTTGAAAGGAAGTGGTCAAGACATGTGCTGGGCTGGTTCGCCCACCGGGGTCAGACGCTTGCCAAAGGCGTCGATTCGCAAGGCCATGTCGCCCGGCGCAGTGACGATGGGCACGTGGCCCAGGCCCGACAGTTCGTGCAGTTCGCACTGCGCCAGCTGCGACGCCAACTGGCGGGAGGAAGCCAGCGGCACGATGTGGTCCTGGGTGCCATGCAGCAGCAAGGTCGGCAGGGTCGTGCGCGCCAGCGTGTCGTCTGGCGGCACCTGGCGTTGACACCGCAACAGCTCCACCGCCTCGGCTGCATCCGTGCGCAGCAATCCCCGCAAAGCCCAGCGCCGCAGCTCAGGACTGGGCGTTTCCGGCAGGCTATGGTTCACAAAGCCGCGCAGCGTGGCGGGGTAGTCCCGTTGCAGCTGCGCGATGAAGCCGTCCTGCGCGCCCGTTTCGGGCAGCTGCCACTTGGGCCCGACCAGCACCTGTCCAAGAAAGCGGGCAGGCGCCCTTTGCACCGCACGCAGGGCCACCGCAGCGCCGGAAGACTCGGCGGCCAGCACGCAGGACTTCAAGCCCAGTGCGTCGGCAACGGCCAGTACATCGTCGGCCATGGCTTCCAAGGTGATGGGGCCGCGGTGCGTGGTGGAGCCCGACCCGCGGTGGTCGATGGCCACGCAGCGCCAGTTCGGCAAGTGCCCGAACAAATCCAGCCAGATTTCGCCGCTGGCAATCCAACCGCCCATCGCCAGCAGGGTGAGCGGTCCTTGGCCAAAGCTCAGGACATGAAGTTCGGCATCGGGGCGTTGGATGAACATGGCGGCTGCTCGGGTGGCGATGCGCCATTGCATCGCGCCAGCGCACTGCCGGCCACAGGACAAGTGTCCCGAGCCGCCGCAACTTGTCCCGGAGCTGCCCGGCCTGCAGGTGCCGAGGCCGGCCTAGAGGCCGAGCTCGCGCGCCCTGACCACCGCCATGGCGCGGCCCTCTACGCCCAGCTTGGCATACAGCGCAGAGAGGCGGTTGCGCACCGTCTTCTCGGCCAGGCCCAGCTGCGCGGTGATCTGCAGGTTGTCCAGCCCCTGGCCGACCAAGGCGGCCAGGGCCCGCTCAGCAGGTGTCAGCGCTGGCGGTGCCGCAGACTCGGTGACGAAGGCTGTGATCAGCTCGCACATGCGCTCGAAGGCGGGCTCGGTCTCCATGGGGATGTGGTTTCGTGATGGCAATGCCACGAAGCGAGCGTTCGGAATGGCCGCTGCCAATTCGTGCCCCAGGAACAGTGGCATGGCCAGATCGCCTTCGCTGTGCAGCACCAGTGTGGGCACGCGGACAGCGCGGGCGAGTTCACGCACGTCGTTCGCGGCGTTGGCGCGCAGGATCGCCGCGGCGCGTTTGCCGTCGCAGCTCATGCGCTGGTGTTCGTTGCACGACGCCATTTGCTCAGCGTCGGCAGCGGGCATGAAGCGGCTGGTGAACAGCTGCTGCACACCGGGGTCCTTGCGGCCCCAGCCCAGTTCGATGAGCCGCAGTTGGGCCTCATGAAAATCCAGCACATCGGGCGTTGTCTGGCGGTGCAACAAGCCGTGTGTAGCGCCGGCGTGCAACACCAGGTGGGACACGCGGTCTGGGTGCTGCGCTGCATAGGCGACGGCCGCTGCGACGCCGCCGGACATGCCCAGCAGTGCAAACTTCTGTGCGCCGCGGGCAGCCACCACCGCGCTGAGCTCTTCCACAAAGGTCCCCAGCGAAAGTGGCACCTCGTCAGCGCTGGAAAGCCCACAACCGCGCAGGTCATAGCGAACCAGTTCCACCTGCCGGCCCAGGCGCTCGATCAGCGGCCGCCACATCGGCGAGCGCAAGTCGTATTCGACGTGCGTGAGCCAATGCCCCGTGCGGATCATCACTGGCGCACCGGTGCGCCCGGTTTGAGCCCATGCGATGCGCGCGCCCGACGCCACCCGCGTAAAGCGTACTTCGTGGTTCAGCGGGCTGGGTGTCATGGCGCCATGGTACCGAGGCTGCTGCGGATCCTGGTCACGACGTGATCCGCCGCTGTGGCGAGGTGGTTGCGTGGTCTGCACAGGCAGTCGTTCGGTGGGGAGTTGGCGAAGGCCGGGCAAGGTCGCCCGCGAACGACCCGTGTCTCCGTTGGCGGTGGGACGCGCTGGGGAACTGCGCTTTCAGCGCGCGCACGTCATCGCGGATCTCGGGGTGATGTTGCGGGCGCTGACCGCGTCTGTGCCTTGGTGGCGGCGAAGTGGGCGCCGACCGGGTGGGGGCAGCCGCCGCCAGCCGGCACCACCTTCAGCCGGCCAGCGCGAACGCGCCCGCCAGGCGCCCCACCTGGGCCAGCACCGCTTCGTCCTGCGGGCGCACCCAGTCGCTGCTTTGCGACGGCCCTTCGTAGAAGCAGGCCAGCACCCAGGGTGCACGGCCGGGCGGCCAGAACACGGCCACGTCGTTGATGCGGTCGGGCATGCCGGGGCCGAAGCCGGTGCCGGTCTTGTCACCCGCCCGCCAGGCCGCGGGCAGACCGGCGCGCAGGCGGCGTTGGCCGGTGCGCGTGTCGCGCATCCACTGCACCAGCAGCGCACGGCGGGCGGGCTTCAAGGCTGCGCCGGTGCACAGCGTGGCGACCAGACCGGCGAAGGCGGCGGGGCTGGTGGTGTCGCGCTCGTCGCCCGCGGTCACGCGGTTCATCATCGGCTCGTAGCGGTCCACGCGCGTGACGGCGTCCCCCTGGGTGCGCAGCCAGGCGGTGAAGGCGTCGGGGCCGCCGACGGTGCGCAGCAGCACGTTGGCGGCCAGGTTGTCACTGCTGTGCTGGGCGGCCCGGGCCAGCGCCAGCGGCGTGGCCCAGCCGCGCGCGAGCCAGGCTTCGGTGGCCGGCATGTGCTGCACGCGGTCTTCGGGGCGCAGCGGCAGCCGGGCGTCGGCCCGCAGGCGGCCCTGGTCCAGCGCCTGCAGCACGGCGCCGGCCAGCGGCAGCTTGAAGGTGGAGCACAGGCCGAAGCGTTCGTCACCGCGGTGCACCCAGTGGCGGGGAGACGCGGTGTCGAACAAGGCCACGCCGAGCCGGCCGCCGGCACGTGCTTCCAGCGCGGCCAGGTCGTCTGCCGCGCGCGCGGCCAGGGGCAGCAGGCCGGCGGCGTACAGGAGGGAACGGCGGGTCAAGGGCATACACAAGCTCATGGGGCGGATTGCAAGGCAGCCGATTCTTCGGAAGCAAGGCCCGGCACACCAACGAAACCTGCTCGCAGCAGGCATTAGGATGTCTCATGGCTCTGGCGCGCTACTCGCTCAACCACCTGCATGCCTTCGCCGTGGCGTCGCGGCACCTGAACATGACGCGCGCGGCCGACGAGCTGTGCGTCACGCAGGCCGCCGTGAGCCACCAGATCAAGGCGCTCGAGGCCCAGGTGGGCAAGCCGCTCTTCCTGCGCACCGCGCGCGGTCTGCAGCTCAGCGACGAAGGCGAGCGCATCGCGGCGGCGGTGCAGCAGGCCTTCGAACAGCTGGAAGGCGCGCTGGCGCTGCTGGAAGACCCCACGCCGCCCGAACGTTTCACGCTGGCGGTGGTGGGCACCTACCTGCACGGCCACCTGCTGGAGCGGCTGCCGGACTTTCGCGCGCGGCACCCCACCATCGACCTGCGCATCCAGACGCACAACAACAAGGTGGACCTGGCCACCGAGACCATCGACGCCGCGATCCGCTTCGGCGACGGCGCCTGGCGGCGTGTGGAAGCCACGCCGCTGCAGGCCGCACCGCTGACGGTGCTGTGCCCGCCGGGGCTGGCCCTGAAGTCGCCGCAGGACCTGAGGCGCTGCACGTTGCTGCGCAGCTTCCGCAGCGACGACTGGCCCGCCTGGGCGCAGGCCGCCGGCTGCGCGCCGCTGCACCCGCGCGGCCCGCAGTTCGACGCCTCCGTCCTGATGGTCCAGGCGGCGATGGCCGGCGCCGGCGTGGCACTGGCCCCGGCGGCCATGTTCAGGCGCGAACTGGACAGCGGGCGCCTGGTGCGGCCGTTCGACCTCGAGGTGGATGCGGGGCGCTACTGGCTGACGCGCAGCCTGGGGCGGGAACCGACGGCGGCGTTCGGGGTGGTGCGGGCGTGGTTGTTGGCGGGATGCGCAGGGGATGGGAGCGGGTGACGTAGCCGCCGTCGACGTCGGGTCGGCACCGCCGGGAGTCAGGCCAGTGACTGCGGTTGACTGGGGCGAACTCACACTGCCGACCCGTTGCTGCCCTTCGGGGATGTCGATTCAAGGCAGCGAAGCTGACGTTCATTGGATGGGGTTTCCGTCGCGGCGCTAGTGCCTGAAAGTCCAGATCCCCAACGACTTGCGCCGTTGCTCACGGCTCCAGCACCGCCGCGATGTTCATGAGCTCTGCTCCGTCCCGGTTCGGTTACTACCCCGAATCGCTGGATCACCGGGACGACGCTGCTGACCCGTCGAGCGCAGCGCTCAATGCCGTCACGAACTCGATCAGGGCGGCATTCAGTTCCCGGACCTGGGCAGACTGTGCCGCAATGTCTGCGCCACCTTCGAGATCGCGCTCGAAGGCCGTGAGCGCCTGCACCAGCGACACCGCGCCTATGGATGCGCAGGCGCCGCGCAAGGAGTGGCACGCTTGATGCCAGGTGGGCCGGTTGTCCGGCGCACCCGCCCTTGAGAGGCCTGCCTCGCCGCCGGCATAGTTGCGCACAAAGCTGCGCAGCACCTTCTCCAACACGCCGACCTGCCTCCCTAGATGCCGAAGTGCTTGGCCCACGTCGAGCCCCGGCACGGCTGCCAGGCGCTCTTCCAGAGTTTGCGCTGGCGCGGCCACGGCCTCCGCACCGCCCGAGGTCGCCTGTTGACGATCACCAGGTTCCAGCGGCCGTGGCAGCCAGCGCAGCAGGGTGGCGTACAGCAAGGTCGGATCAACTGGCTTCGCGATGTGGTCGTTCATGCCGGCGTCCAGGCAGGCCTGGCGGTCGTCCTGAAAGGCATTGGCCGTCATCGCCACGATCGGCAGCTGGCGACCGAGGCGCGTGCGGATCACACGCGCGGCCGTCAGGCCGTCCATCTCCGGCATCTGCACGTCCATCAGCACCAGGTCGTAGCGGCGGTTCGTTGCCAGCCTCACGGCGGCGGCCCCGTCGGTGGCGACCTCCACCGTCAGGCCTACCGAGGTCAGCAGCTCGCTCGCCACCTCCTGGTTGATCGGGTTGTCCTCGGCCAGCAGCACTCGCTGGCCGTGGTGGTGCCGCCGCAGTTCGGCGATCGCCTCGTCCTCGGTGGCCGGCACGACCAGCTCGCCCTCGCCGCCCCGGCTCAGGACCCGCATCAAGCTGTCCTGGAGCATCGACGGCGTGATCGGCTTGACGAGCACGGCGTCGAAGTTGGCCTCGCGCGCCTGACGCCACATCGAGACCTCGTCGTACGCCGTCACTAGCACGCTCGGCGGCACGCCCGGGCCGAGGACGCGCCGGATAGCCTGCAGCGTCTCGATGCCGTCCATCGGCTCCATGCGCCAGTCGATCAGCAGCACGTCGTAGGGCCGGCCGGCCACGTTGCGGGCCTCCACGCGGTCCAGCGCCACGCCCCCGCTGGCGCAGGCGTCAACCTGGAGCCCCAGCAGCTCCAGCCGTTCGCCGATCGCCGCGAGCGATTCCGGCAGGTCGTCCACCAGCAACGCCGACAGGCCGCGCAGCGACCGCCGCGCCTGCTGGTCCACGGCCTCCGCGGCGCGCCCGACCCAGACCGTGAACCAGAAGCTGCTCCCGACCCCGGGCTCGCTCTCGACGCCGAAGTCGCCGCCCATTAGCGCGGCCAGGCGGCTGGTCAGCGCCAGTCCGAGCCCGGTGCCGCCATAGCGGCGTGTGGTGGAGCCGTCCGCCTGCTCGAAGGCCTTGAACAGCGACGACTGCCGCTCGGGCGCGATGCCGATGCCCGTGTCGCGCACCTCGAAGCGCAGCTGCAGCCGCTCGCCCGACTCGGCCAGCAACTCGCCGCGAAGGCGCACCCAGCCGCGTGCCGTGAACTTAACCGCATTGGCCAGCAGGTTGATCAGTGCCTGCGCCAGGTGGGTGGGATCGCCCCGCAAGCGGTCGGGCATGTGGTCGGTGTCGAGGATGAGCTCGAGGCCCTTCTCGCTGGCGGCATCGTCGACCATCTCGAAGGCCCGCCGCAGCAGATCGTCGCGCGAGAACTCGACGTCCTCGAGCACCAGCTTGCCGGCCTCGATCTTGGACAGGTCGAGGATGTCGTTGATCACCTGCAGCAGATGCCGGGCCGCGCCGTCGATCTTGCGCAGCCGCTCCTGTTGCATGGCATCGCGGTTGTCGCGCGCCATCAGGTGCGTCAGGCCGATGATCGCGTTCATCGGCGTGCGGATCTCGTGGCTCATGTTCGCCAGGAAGGCGCTCTTGGCCCGGTTGGCCTCCTCGGCCGCGGCCTTGGCCAGCGCCAGCTCGTCCGTCCGCTCGGCCACCACCTCCTCTAGGTGCGTGCGATACCGCAGGAGCTCGAACTCGTCCTGCTTGCGCTGCGTGACGTCGATGCAGATGCCGCTCATGCCCACGCACTGGCCCTGCGCGTCGTAGCGCCCGTCGCCCTTGGCATCGATCCAGCGCACCTCGCCCGAGGGCAGCACGATGCGGTACTGGTTGTCGAGCGGTGCATGGTCCTGCAGGGCGGTCTGGGTGCGGGCTTCGGCCAGGGCGCGATCCTCGGGGTGCACGGCCGCGCGCCAGGCGTCGAAGCCGGCCCGGTGGCTGGCCGGATCGAGCCCGAACAGGGCGAACATCTGGTCCGACCAGGTGAACATGCCGGTCGCGAGGTCCCAGTCCCACAGACCCGCACCGGCGGCACGCTGCGCCAGGCCCAGACGCTCCTGCGCCTGCCGCAGCGCCGCCTCGCGGCGCTGCTGCTCGGTGACGTCCTGCGTGGTGCCGCGCAGGCCGGTGATGCGGCCGTCCGCGGCTCGCAGGGCCTCGGCCCGGTGCTGCACCCAGATCGGGTGGCCGTCGGCGTGCCGCGCCGGCAGCTGCTCGGTGAAGGCCTCGCCGCTGCGCAGCGCGCGCTGCGCCGCCTCGAGCAGCGCGGCGGCGGCCTCGGGCGCGTGCAACGCGTGCGCGAACGCGTGCAGGCTCGGAAGATCGGCGTGGCCGAAGACGTTGCGGATGCCCTCCGAGCTGCTCAGTGCTTCGCGGGCGGCGTCCCAGGTCCAGCTGCCCAGCTGCGCCAGGCGCTGCGCTTCGGCCAGTTGCGCCTCGCGGTCGCGCAGGATCTCCAGCAGCGAGCGCTCCGCCATCGCGCGCTGCACCAGCAGGGCCTCGCTCTGGCCGATGGCCCGGGCCGCGTCCTGGGCTTCCGCGAAGTGCAGGCGGGCGCCCTGCGCCGCACCGTCCGTCGCTGACGGCGTGGTCGGCCGTTCGTCGGCCATTGCCGCGGCGGTATCGGCCAGGTACCGCACCGAGCGGGCGATGCGCCCGCCCTGCCAGCGGGCGAAGCCCACGCCCAGCGCGAACAGCGCCAGCACGCTTGCGCCGATCAGCACCGTCGTGCGCTGCCACTGGGCGTTGAGCGCCGCCTTCGGGATGGCGATGGCCACCGTCCAGCCCGAGACCGGGGAGCGGCTGAAGGCGACGATCGCCGGGATGCCTTCCCGGGTCACCGTCTCGTAGGCCCCTTCGGGGTCGGTGCCGAGCCGGCGGAGCAGCTCGGGGTTGGCCTTCTGGCCGACAAAGCGCTCGGCCAAGCTCGAGCGTGCGACGGTGGTGCCGGAGCGGTCGGTGACGCTGGCGATCCAGTCGGCCGGAAGGGCCTGCCGGGCCATCAGTTCGTTCAGGTAGTCGGGCTGCAGCACCAGCCGCAGGGCCTGGGTGACCTGGCCCTCCTGTCGAACGGGCACGTCGACGGACACGACCGGCTCGCCGCTGATGCCCCCGGTGTAGACGTCGGAGACGGTCGCGACGCCCTCGTCGAACAGGCGTCGGAGTTGCGCCGGGTCGCCGTGCGCCGGCAGCGCCTCGCCGAAAGGGCGGAGCGTGTTCAGCACGTGACGGCCGTCGCGGGCGACGAGCGCGACGTTGGAGCCGACGCGTTCACTCTCGAGCAGCGCAAGCGCGCGCCGGTGCACGCCAGCCAGGTCGCCGGCGGCCAGGCGGTCCGAGGTGGCCAGCGCCATGCCCACCGCCCTGGCGCGCGCGAGTTCGGCGTCGAACACGCGGGCCATGGCCCGCGCCGTCAGGATCGTGGCCGTCTCGGTCTGGGCGCGGTCGTCCCGGTACATCTTGGCCATCAGCACCGCCACGCCAATCACGCCGGGCAGCAGGCAGGCGAGGATCAGGCCGACCAGCAGTACCCGCACCGGCACGCGACCGGAGGACCTACGCCACTGCGGCGCTGGGCTCATGCGGCGCGGGGCACCGAGTTCGCGCCACCGATCCGCGGCTGGCCCTCGCCGTTGGCACCGAACCGGTCTGACACGGCGGCCATGGACGGGCCCCAAACGACGAGATCGCGTGACGGTGTCATGTTCTTCCTAATTCGCGCACCCAAACGCCCAAGTTCTCAGTGTTGTCGGCCGAACCGCTAACGGTCTTGATGCATCTCAAGTCCACTGGGCTTGCGTCAGCCAATGCACAATGTAACTAGCCTGAACTGCCGACGTCATCGGGGCTTTCCGCGCGCCAGCTGACGGCGCCGACGCCCCCGGGTCAGGGCTTCACCTCCGACCGAGCTCCGGCCCGCCGTGCACTTTCTTTGCTGGCGGCCAGACTCCAGAAGGACAGCGGTCTTTGTGCTTGTCGAACTGGCGTCCTGATGACGTACGACCGCTGGTCGCCGCATGACCGCTACGGCGTGACCGCAAAGGCGCCGGGCCAGGGCGTTCGCTGACACCATCACGCGCTTGTTGGTTCGACACCGCAAAGCTGCCGACCCACAAGGACGGCTTGTGGCCGGAAAGAGCCGACCGACACCCTTCCCGACAACTGTCGTTCGAGGCATGGCCAGCGCACTCCAGCGTCAGCTTGCTGCACGTTGGTTCAGTGACAGCAGCCGGCCACGTCCAGCCGCTGAAAAGAGGCGGCTACCGAGAGCCTGACCCAGGAGGCTCTTGGCGACACGCAGCTAGTCGAGTGCCTTGCGGAAGAAGGCGTACGTCAGTGCATTGACATACGACTGCTGCTCGGGCGTCGTTCCCGCGCCATGGCCGCCTTCCGTGTTCTCGAAGTACAGCACGTCGTGTCCCTGGTCCTTCATCTTCGCGACCATCTTGCGGGCGTGCGCCGGATGCACGCGGTCGTCGCGGGTCGTGGTCCAGATGAACACCTTCGGGTACTTCTTGTCCTTGACGAGGTTCTGGTACGGCGAGTACCTGCCGATGAACTCCCAGTCGCCGGGCTTGTCAGGATCGCCGTACTCGCCCATCCACGAGGCGCCCGCCAGCAGCTGGTGGTAGCGCTTCATGTCGAGCAGCGGGATGGCACTCACCGCCGCTCCGAAGAGGTCCGGGCGCTGCGTGAAGGCAGCGCCTACCAGCAGGCCGCCCTGGCTGCGGCCGAAGATGCCGAGGTGGGCCGGCGAAGTGATCCTGCGCTTCACCAGGTCTTCGGCCACGGCGATGAAGTCGTCATGCACCTTCTGGCGGCCTTCGCGCTGCGCGACCTGGCGCCACGCCGGGCCGAACTCGCCGCCACCCCGCAGGTTGGCCAGGACCCACACGCCGCCGCGTTCCAGCCAGCCGGCGCCGCGCGCGGCGTCGTAGCCCGGACCCTGCGAGACCTCGAAGCCACCATAGCCGAAGAGGATGGTGGGGTTGCGGCCATCGAGCTGGAGGTTCTCCCGCATCACGACGAAGTACGGCACCCGGGTGCCGTCCTTCGAAGTCGCTTCGTGCTGCGCCACCGTCAATCCCTTGGCGTCGAAGAACGCCGGAAGGCCCTTCAGCTTCTGGCGGGCGTCGGTCCCTGCCCGGCCCAGGTACAGCGTGGTGGGCTCGATGAAGCTGGTGACGGTGAGCCAGTAGTCGTCGCTGCTGTTCCGGTCGAAGGCCGACAGCCGTATCGAGGCCATGCGCGGCACGTCCACGTCCCGGCGCTTCCACTGCCCTGCCTCGCGACGCAGCTCCGTCATGCGCGCCTTCACGTTGTCCAGGATGTCCAGCAGGACCAGGTTCTTCGTGACCGTGAAGTCCTTGAGTGAGGTGCGGGGATCGGGCTCGAAGAGAAGCTCGAAGTCACGCCCCCCGGCCAGGAACCTGTCCAGGTCGCCCGCGATGAGCGAGCCCGACCGGAAGACCGTCGCAGCAGGCTTCCAGTCGCTGCGCAGGCGCAGCACCAGCATGCCGTTGAAGGTGGACACGTCGGCGTCCTTCGGGGCATCGACCATGACCCACTTGCCGCCGTGCAGGATGAAACTCTCTCCGTAGCGCACGCCCGTTTCGCGGCGAATCTGGTGGTAGCTGCGGCCGGTCTCGTTCACCACGAACCCCGCGACGCCGAAGGCGTCGTCCGCCTGCCCTTCGAACAGCGTCTTCGCCTCGGCGATCGGCGTGTCCCGCTTCCACGCCTTCACCATGCGAGGGTAGCCCGAGCGGGTCATGGAACCGGGGCCGAAGTCGCGCGCCACGTACAGGGTGTCGGCATCGGCCCAGGCGACACGCTGCTTGGCCTCGGCGAGGCGGAAGCCGTCCTTCACGAACTGCCTGGTGGTCATGTCGAACTCGCGGATCTCGACCGCGTCGGCACCGCCGCGCGACAGCGAGATCAGGCAGCGCCGGTACTCGGGATGGAGGCACTCGGCGGCCTGGTAGGCCCAGTCCACCTTTTCTTCGGCAGACAGCCGCGTGATGTCCAGCACCGGCTCCCACTTCGGGTCCTTCTGGCGGTACTCGTCGAGCGTGGTTCGCCGCAGCAGGCCGCGCGGGGTGGTCGCGTCCTGCCACAGGTTGTAGAGGAACTCGCCACGCTTCACCACGCCCGGGATGCGCTCGCGCGACGTGGCGATGTCGAGCATGCGGGACCGCATCTGAGGGAAGTCCGGCGTCGCCTCGAGGACCGGACGGGTGAGCGCATTCTGGGCATTCACCCACTCGAGCTGCTTCTTCCCGGTGACATCCTCGAGCCAGAGGTAGGGGTCCTCCTGCGCGGTTGCACCCAGGCACAGGAGCACGGTTGCAGCGACTGCGATCCACTTCATGTTCTGAACCTTCTCCGATGGGCGGGATGTGGCACACGCCACACATGCCTCGCGCAGCCCGCAGACTCTATCTTGGAGAACACGATCGCGGCGCGCTGCTGCACAGGGCTGTACAACGAAGCCTCCAACCGCCGCAGCAAGGGCCTGTCCCATCGCGCTCATCCGTAGGGCGACGGCCAAAGCGCTTGGGACGGGGTCGATGGGTCTGTTGTCCAGCCATGGGTCCGGGCGCACCTTGAGGTGGTGGCCGACCCGCTGTTCGCAGGGCGGGCTTGGGCAGCCGGATCCCGCCCGGCCTGCCACGCGCATTCCTGGTTGACGCCCGGTGAACCGGGCCACAGAATGACCTCTCAATTCCTGGAAGCGTCATTCCCCGTGCGCATCTCCCACTTGTCGGGTTTCCTGTGGTCGTGCTGCCTGGCCTTGAGTGCGCCGAGCCATGCCGCCGATGTGGGGGGTTGGTATGCGGATCAGCAGAAGGCCGCAACACAGGCTGCTGCGACCGCCGCGGCATCGGGCTGTCCGCAGGCGCTGGCGCGGGCCACCGCCGAGGCGACGGCTCTCAACACCTACCAGGTGGCGCACTGCTACCTTCAAGGCGACAACCCCGACCTGGTGGCCGCCAGGGCCTGGCTCGCCAGGTCGGCAGAGATGAACTTCATGCCGGCCCACAGAATGCTGCGGGCGTTGATGATGGCCGAGGCCGGTGTCCATGCCAGCCAGCGCCACTGCCATGACCTCGGCGAGGGACGACAGATCTGCCATGGCGGCGGTGCGCCGCCCGTGGGCTCGACGAACTGAACGGCCGCAGAGCCGCAGACCCTTCCATCAAGACGAGGAGACAGCGATGAAGAACGCACTACGGGCCGCAGGGCTCATGCTGGCTGGTCTGGTTGCCACGGCGGCCATGGCGCAGGAGTGTTCCGACAAGAACTGGAAGGCCTGCAAGGGCAAGCCCTGGGTGATCGGCAACTCGATGGACACGCCGCTGGGCGACAAGTGGTGGCCCAACAAGCTCTGGGGCAAGGACGACCAGGCCGGCTCGACCAACTGGTACAAGAAGCCCGAGGTCGTGCAGCGTGCATTGGCCGAGGCCAAGACCGGCAAGGTCTACCGTCTCGGAAGGGTGTACACCAGCAACATGCCGGCCTTCGGAGAGCGCAGGTTCGTGCTGCGCATCCCCGGCGGACCCACCGGTGGTCCGTTCGGCGCCAACATCCTCGTCTACAACGATGAGTTCGTGGCCACCGAGATCGGCCAGATCGGCACCCAGTTCGACGGGCTCGCGCACATCGGCATCGCCATCAACGGGGCCGCCGACAAGAGCGAGATGCGCTACTACAACGGCATCACGCAGCTCGAGATGGAGGGCTCCACCGGCATGAAGAAGCTCGGCATCGAGCAACTTCACCCGATCACCGCGCGCGGCATCCTGATCGACGTCGCGGCCCTCAAGGGGGTGGATGCGATGGAGGCCGGTTATGAGATCACGCTGGCCGACGTGAACGCGGCGCTCGAGAAGCAGGGCATGAAGGACTTCAGGTTCATGCCGGGAGACGGCGTGTTCTTCCGTACCGGCTGGGGCAAGTACTGGATCAAGGACAACGCCAAGTACAACGGCGGCGAGCCTGGCATCGGTATGGAAGTGGCCAAGTGGCTGAGCGACGTGGTGCAGGCCGGTGTGGTGGGCGCGGACACCTGGGCCACCGAAGTGATCCCGAACAAGGAGCCGGGCTGCGCGTTCTGCGTCCACTCGCACCTGCTCACGCGCCATGGCATCGTGAACCAGGAGAACATGGATCTCGACGAGCTGTCGAAGGACAAGGCCTACCGCTTCATGTACGTCTACAGCCCGGTGCCGATCGGTGGCGCCACCGGCTCACCGGGCGCCCCCCTGGCAATACGCTGAGCCGGTGGTGGTGCGTGGTGCGCGCGCGGCGGTGAGCCGATGCAGGGGCTCCAGGGCACCTCGCACCACGGAGCCCCGGGCCCGCTCTGCTGATCTGGCCGCTCCTGCCGGCCGGCTTGATTCGCTGGACGGCGGGCCGGCACCGCCGGATGGACTCTGTTAGCCTGCCCTTCGAGAAGCGGCTGAGGGGAGCGGCAATGGCCATCGCAACGCAAGTGGCTCACATGAACGTGGCGAGGCTGCGCCATCCGCCCGGAGACCCGCGCGTGGCGGGTTTCATCGACAACGTGACGAAGGTCAACACCATCGCGGAACGCAGCCCCGGCTATGTCTGGCGGTTCTCCGATGAGGCGCTCTCGGTGGTGGAAGGTGTTGACTACCAGGGCCTCGCGGGCGATCCGACGCTCGCCATCTCGCTTTCGGTCTGGGAGACGGTCGAACATCTTTGGCAATTTGTGAACAAGACCGTCCATGGCGGCTTTCTGCGCCGCCGGGAACAATGGTTCGAACCCTATGGTGGGCCGAACTACGTCATCTGGAGCCATAGGCTGGATACGCCTCCCGACATCAGCGAAGGGTGGGACCGCCTGAAGCTCCTGGCGGAAAAGGGTGCCACGTCGCAAGCATTCGACTTTGCATTTGCCGGGATGAAACGCGACGCCTGAAGCGTCCTGTCCCCCCGCGATATCCCACGGAAGCTTCAGGTTCAGCGCGATGTTGATGGCGGCGACCACCCCGGCCACGAGCGTGAGCCTGCCCGGCGTCACCAGCGTGCCCATCTTGGCCTTGTCGCCGGTGAACGTCACCAGCGGCACGATGGCGAAGGGCAACGGGAAGGTCAGCACCACCCGGCTGAGCGCACAGGAAACTCAAACCGCTTCCGGGGGCCTGCCAACCATCGGTTGACGGCCGATGCCGCCAGGATGATCGGCTCGCGCCCCGTTGGGATACCAGGAAGCCGCCGTTCTCCAAGGCCGCCCGATGGCGGGGCACCGCCTGTCGGTTGGTACGCCGGCAGCGGCCTTTGAGCAGCACGGTCGGCAGCCTCGATGACCGGTATCGGCCCCGAACATGGGCGGCTCTTCTCGCCCATGAGTTGTCGTCCGCGACCGGCCGCCATGGGGTCACCTGATGTGCGTGAAGCCGAGCCGAGGTCACGTCACGGACGTACCGTGAACGCCGAGCCATTGCCTGTGCAGCGCTCTCAGGCGTTCAATCCGAAGCCGGCTCCAACCACCTCAGCAAGGTGGCCTGCAGCGCCGTCACGTTGACCGGCTTCATGACGAAGTCGTTCATGCCCGCGGCCAGGCACTGTGCGCGATCTTCTTCGAAGGCGTTGGCGGTCATCGCCAGGATGGGCATGGTCGGCCCGTCCGGCAGCGCGCGGATCGCGCGCGTGGCCGCCAGGCCGTCCATCACGGGCATCTGCATGTCCATCAGGATCAAGTCATAGGCCACCGCCTGCACCCGCTGCACGGCTTCGCGGCCGTCGCTGGCCGTGTCTGCCGACAGGCCCATCCGCGCCAGCCAGGACAGCGCCAGTTCGCGGTTGACCTCGTTGTCTTCGACCACCAGGATGCGGGCCTGCCCGTGGCGCTGGCGCAAGCGTGCCCGGACGTCGGTGCCTTGTGCTGACGCTGCCAGGGCCGCGGACGCGACCGCTGCAGTCGCGCGCGGCGCGGCCCCAGGCGCGGCGCCCACGCCGCGCTGCAGGCGCGCCGTGAACCAGAAGGTGCTGCCGACGCCGGGCGCGCTCTCGGCGCCGGCCTCGCCGCCCATCAGCTGCGCCAGCCGCCGCGTGATGGCCAGGCCCAGGCCGGTGCCGCCGTACTTCCGTGTGATGGAGTTGTCGGCCTGCTCGAACTCCTGGAACAGGCGCGGCAGCTTGTCGGCCGCAACGCCGATGCCGGTATCCTGCACCGAGAAGTGCAGCAGCAAGTCGTCACCGGCTTCTTCCACCAGCCGCGCTCGCAGTGCAATGCTGCCGTGGTGCGTGAACTTGACGGCATTGCCGGCGAAGTTGAGCAGGGCCTGGCGCACGCGCGTGGCGTCACCGCGCAGCCAGGGTGGCGCCGCGGTGATGTCAACCTCCAGCCGCAACCCCTTGTCGCGCGCCGCGCTGCCGATGACGGAGACGGCGTGGTCGAAGACGGCCGCGAGGTGGAAGTCACTGATGTCCAGCTTCACCTGGTTGGCCTCGATCTTCGAGAGGTCCAGGATGTCGTTGACGATGGCCAGCAGGTGCTGCCCGGACGCGGCGATCTTGCCGATGCGCTCGGCCTGCCTGGGCGTGGCGGCGTCCTGCAGCAGCAGGTTGTTGAGGCCGATCATGGCGGCCAGCGGCGTGCGGATCTCGTGGCTCATGTTGGCCAGGAACTCGCTCTTGGCGCGGTTGGCGGCCACGGCCACGTCGCGCGCCATCGCCATGCCGGCGTTGGCCACCTCCAGTTCTGCAGTGCGCTGCTGCACACGTTGTTCCAGTTCGGCGTTGTGCTGCAGCACCGCCGATTCGGCTGCCTTGCGCTCGGCGATGTCGCGCGCCGACGAGAACAGCAGGGCCTTGCCGTCCAGCACCAGCGGGTGGCTGGCGATTTCCACGTCCACCAGGTGGCCGTCGATGTGGCGCAGCCGGGTCTCGACGCGTCTGGCGCCGGGCACGCCTTCGGGCAGCGGCTGGGCATCGTGCGATCCTGCGTCGACCTGCCAACGCTGGATGGGCGTTCCGATCACTTCGTCCGGGCGGCAGCCCAGCATGCGCGCAAAGGCGTCGCTGGCATCCGTCACGACGCCGTCGGGCCCGACGATGTGGATGCCGTCGCTGGCGCCGCGCAGCAGCGCCTGGCTGCGCTCGGCTTCCACGCGCAGCCGGCGGGCCGCCCGCCACAGCACCCAGCCCATCAGGCTCGTCAGCAGGGCGAAGCCCGCCAGCTGGAACAGCGTGGCCGCGCGCTCGGCCTGCCAGTCGACCAGGTAATCCCTAGCTGCCAGCCCAACCACCAGCGTGAACGGCCAGTCCTTCAGGAACCTGAAACTCACCGTGCGCGGGGTACCGTCCGAGGTCTGGCGCGTGGTGTAGGTGCCCTGGGTCTGGCCCAGTTCCTTGGCGCGCGCCAGCTCGGGCGGGATGACCTGGCTGCCCACCGTTCCGGCCGCCGCCACCGGGCTCGGTGGCTGCCTGGCGATCAGCCCGAAGTCGGAGCCGCGCAGCGCTGCCACGCCGTCGCGCCCGAGGTCCAGACCTGCGAGCAATTTGTTGAAATGTTCCAGGGGGACCGCGGCCGAAACCAGCCCGCCAAACCGCCCGTCGGGCAGGTTGATGCGGCGCACGAACGAGATGACCTGGATACCCGAGACCCGGCCGGTGAGCGGCGGGGTGATGTACAGACCCGCCACCGGCTGGTCGCGCAGCTGCGCGAAGAACGGGCGGTCGGCCCAGCTCTGCAGCTGGTCGGGCCGAACGTCGGGGCCCAGCACCACCAGGCCTTCGGCGTTGGACACGCGGATCGCGATCAGGCCATTCATGCGCTGCCGGTAGGTGGCCAGCATGCGGCTGACTTGCGGCGCGTCGAGTCGGCCGGTCTCGCGCAACTGGCGCTGCAGCTCATCGGCCACGCCCTGCAGGGCCAGGTCGATCTTCTCGACCGAACCGGCGATGTTCTGGTCCAGCACCGCGGCCAGGTTCTGCGTGCTGGCCTCGGCCTTCTGCACAGCGGCCAGGCGTCGCTCGTCCAGGGCACGCACCGCCCACAGCGCGACCGCAGCGTTCAGCACCAACAGTGCGGCCAGCAACTGGAGGCCGAGCTTTCTGGAGGGGTTGGGCATCTGGGTGGGCGGAGTGCGCTGCATCACCGGTTCGGGCCAGCGAGCGCTGCCCGACTCTAATCGCTGCCTTCACCGGCCCATCGCCGGAATTGCCCGCTGTCTGCAGATCAGAAGGAACGATCGTGGGTTGGGCCTTGCCCCCATGGCGCTGCGGCCGCGTGTCGCAAAGATTGCCCTTTCGCTTCTTCGACACCCACCGTGCTGCCCCTGATGTCCCTGACCTGACTGCGCGCCTTCAACTGACGGGAAGCGTTGAGCCTGCCTTCGCATCGCGCCGCCACCTGGTGCGATCTCTCGCAGGAGAGTCCGGTTTCCGTGGTGAACAACGACGGCGACTTCGACAAGTCCCGCATGCCCAGACCACTGCCCGCGTTGACGTGCAGTTTGTGCGCGGAAGCCGGCGGGTACATCGTGCACGCTAACGTGCGTTGCGGGGCGAGCGCCCGCCGGGCGTTTGAGCAACGCTGCCGCTGATGCTCAAGGCACCGCCTAGCGCAACGCGCCATACTCGCTTGACGATGTCGCTTCGGGAGTTCAAGCAGCGGCTGATCGCACCAACGTCATCGCTGCGCCTTCAGTCCCGACGACTTGGGTTTCGCCGCTGGACGACGGCCGTGCGGAAGCGAATCGCAAGCCATGTACTACCGCTGAGGGTCGGCTTGCGCCTGTCGGGCGCGCGATCTGCCCGCCGGAAAGCTGACTCCCAACCCGAGCCACCGGATAGGTGACTTCCACGGTCGGCAGTGGTCGACCCACAGAAGCCGGTGGCAGTCTTCTCAGCGAGCAGCCGGTCTGCCCTGGAACTTGACCTTCATCGACGCCGTCAAGCAGATGGGTGTTGCCGACGCGGATGCCGACGAATAAGCGAGCACCTCCGGCACGCCCTACCGGGAGTCGTACAATGCAGGCCGGTTTTGGCGCGCTGCTACCCAAAGCGGCAACGTGCGGCCGGACCACTTCGCGACTCCGTCGCCTGCTTGCTCACCGAGCTGCAGCCAACCGAGCCACCACGCTCACGCAAGCCCCTCGCCTGCGATCCCGATTGAACACGATTCCAAGACACGCCATTTCCATGGGCAAGTACGTCGTTTTGCCCACGACAAACCCGACCGACTGCGGGCGCTTCCGTGCCTCCTTCTCGGTCCAACGCTCAAAGGGCGAGGGCGAGGGCGAGGGCAGCTACTGCCGAGTGTTCAGGTCGAACACGACGTTTGCGTCCCGCAATGCTGCCCAGCTGTTCGCCGTCACCCAAGGTTGGCTGCAGACCTGCATGCCGAATCCTCCGTCGTGCTGACGCCTGCTCGCTGCAGCAGTTCTCGAACAGATTCGACCTCGCGGGCTTCCGGTTCGCACGCACGCACGCACGCACGCACGCACGCACGCACGCACGCACGCACGCATCGCGATCGATGCGCCCTCACTCAATGAAAGGCTCATCATGAGCACCAAGATCTTCGTGGGCAACCTGCCCTTTTCCGTCACCGACGCCAGCCTCAGAAGCAACTTCAGCGAGTTCGGCAAGGTGTCCTCCGCCAAGGTCATGATGGACCGCGACACCAACAAGCCCAAGGGCTTCGGTTTTGTTGAGATGGAGTCGACCGAGCATGCCCAGGCGGCGATCAACGGCTTGAACGGCATGTCTGTCGATGGCCGCACCATCAGCGTGAGTCTGGCGCGCCCCCGTGAAGACTCCGCCACCCCGGGCGGCAACAGTTCTCAAGGCTACCGCGCCTCCAATCGATCGAACGTGGGCTATGGAACGGATGGCTTCGGCGGCCGAGGCTGATCGAGGCGCGACCTGCGTCGCTTTCTGAAAAACGTCTCTACGAGGCGGCCCTTTTTTTCTCCTCGCATGTCGACGCCGATCCCATTCTGAGCCTCAGTTCTCGGTCGACGCCAACAGCCTGGCGCTGTTGCGGTCGGCGCAGCCCGCCACCGCAAGGCCTGAGTCGACGGCACCGGGCCCGTTCGTGTCCCCGCGGGAAGCGGGGCACAAACACCCGCATGCCCTGGCCGGGCTCATGCATGGGCTGACAGCCGTTGACCGTCTTGAGCGGCCGCTTGCTGGGTGTGAGATCCCGAGCGCCTGCTTCGTGGAAGCAAAACAAGATGGCCGATGGCTCGCAGTCCGGCCGCTTTGGAGCGAGCTGGCTGGCAGCTTTGGGTCGGCCGCGCCCGTTCGCCGCTGGTGACAGCGGTCGTTCGGCCGCCATAAAGCCCGCGGCGTCGGTCGACCGGCCGGTCACGAACGCGCAGCGGTCATTGGCGGAGCCAGCACACGTGAGACTGCTTTCGGCCAGCGTCGCCGCTCAACGCCGAGCCTGACTGGCTGCACCCAGTCCATTGGGTGCCCACTGCCCCCGCCCTCTACATCAACACGATGTCGTACTGCTCCGGATTCATCGTCGGCTCCGCCGACAGGGAAATCGGCTTGCCGATGAACTCGCTCAGCCCGGCCAGGTGCACGCTCTCTTCGTCCAGCAGCATCTCCACCACGCTGGCACTGGCCACCACGCGAAACTCGCGCGGGTTGAACTGGCGGGCTTCGCGCAGGATCTCGCGCAGGATGTCGTAGCAGACGCTTCTGGCGGTCTTCACCTGGCCGCGGCCCTGGCAGGTCGGGCAGGGTTCGCACAGCATGTGGGCCAGGCTCTCGCGCGTGCGCTTGCGCGTCATCTCCACCAGGCCCAGCTGCGTGAAGCCGCTGACCGTGGTGCGCGTGCGGTCGCGCGCCAACTGCTTGCGGAACTCGGCCAGCACGGCCTGCTGGTGTTCCTCGCGCGTCATGTCGATGAAGTCGGCGATGATGATGCCGCCCAGGTTGCGCAGG
>LNFM01005303.1_pt1 | contig 35953 bp, 35 predicted proteins | sample 596031 | NCBI WGS metagenome assembly LNFM01 (sample SAMN04254537, study PRJNA301005) | activated carbon metagenome | isolation source: dual media filters at the Ann Arbor, Michigan drinking water treatment plant | place: USA: Ann Arbor | reverse complement strand
AGCGTCTTGAACCGCTCGCTGTGGTCGGCATGGCTGCCGTGGCTGAAATTGAGCCGGAACACATCCACGCCGGCCATGAAGAGTTGGCGGACGATGGCAGGGTCCGAACTGGCCGGGCCGAGGGTGGCGACGATCTTGGCGTTGCGTGTTCTGCGCATTGATTACTCTCTGGATGGCGCTTCGATGAAGATCGCGCGGAAATCGTTGAAGTTGGTGAGCGTCGGGCCGGTAATGCCCGAGTAGCCCAGCGGGTCGAAAAAACCGCGCCCGCAGTTGTTGGCCAGGCTGTCCCGGGGCTTGATGCACAGGTCCCAGGCACGTGTCAGGGTGTCGGGCGCCAGCAGAGCTACGGCCTCTCTTCTTGTCCATCGACGCCGGCGGTGTCACCAGCCAGCGCGTGGATGCGGGGGTGTCCGCGCCCACCTTGACCAGCAGCTCCGGATCGCCGATTGCCTTGCAGAGATCTTCGCGAAACTCACCGACGCGGTCGGGATGACAGGCAACGCCAACCTCATCCCGGTTACCTGCCGCCAGGTTGTTCAGAACCAGTTGCAGACAGTTCGCATCCAGGCGGCGCTTGATCTCGCCCGGATTGAACACATATCGAAACATGAACTCGACTGCATTGAATCCGGCCTTTCCTCGGAGATTGAACTTGACGAGGTTGGAAGTCGTGACCCCCTCGAACGCAAGAGCAAACTCGTTGAGCGGGGAGTAGACCTCCTCGGCAGAAACCACCTCTGACCGATGCTTGTAGATCATGCCGTCCCGTCTGGCCAGGTGAGCCAGGCGAAACGCGGCGGCAAGGTCCCTTCGGACCTCGCCTCCGCGCCTGGCCTGGCCTCTGACCATGGTGATGGACACAGGCTCAAACGGTCCACGATCAATGCGCGTCAGCAGCCTTGGCCGCTTCGACAGCGTCACGTGAGTCACCGCTGACACCATTGAAGAAGAGGTTCAGTGCAACCGCTGCCAGCGATGCCAGCAAGATGCCTGACTCGATCAGCGGGTGGACGCTGTGCGACATCCACTGCAGGTAACGAGGCGCGATCAGTGGAATCATGCCGATGCCGATGGACACCGCTACGACAAACAGGTTGTTGCGGTTGCTCTTGTAGTCCACCGACGCCAGGATGCGAATACCGGTGGCCGCGACCATGCCGAACATCACCAGGCCTGCGCCGCCCAGCACGAAGGTGGGCAGTGATTCGATCAGGGCCGCCATCTTCGGTAACAGCCCGAGCAGAATCAGGATCAAACCAGCGGCCACGCAGACGTAGCGGCTCTTGACCTCGGTAACGCCCACCAGACCAACGTTTTGCGAGAAGCTGGTGTAGGGGAAGGTGTTGAAGATGCCGCCGATCAACGTGCCCAGCCCGTCAACGCGCAAGCCGGCCGAGAGCTGCTTCTGGTCGATTTTCTTTCCCGTGAGATCGGACAGCGCCAGGAACATGCCGGTCGATTCGATCATGACCACGATCATGACGAGCGTCATCGTAAGGATCAGGATCGGATCGAACACCGGCGTGGCAATTTCGAAAGGCATCACGAAGTCGAGCCACGGCGCCTTGCCCACCTTGTCGAAATTCATGTAGCCCAAGACCGTAGCAATGGCCGCTGCGATCACGATGCCGAGCAGCACGGAGATGTTGGCGATGAAGCCGCGGGCGAACTTGGCAATCAGCAGGATCGACACCAGCGATACGGCGGCGATCGCGATGTGCGGCAACTGCGCATACTTCGGGTTCGGTACGGTGCCCACCAAAGCCAGGCCAGCAGGTACCGCAGGAACGGCAGACGGTGCCCCGGCCGCAGCGCCAGGCGCCACAACAGCGCCGGCCATACTTTTCACGGTAGCCAGCCACTGTGCGTGCTCGGGGTTGACGATCTGGGGCGCGGTGGGGCCCACCGGGACGCCGAAAATCCAGTTGATGCCGACGCGCATCAGGCTGATGCCGATCACAGCGATGATCGTGCCGGTGACCACAGGCGGAAAGAACCGCAGCATTCGACTCATCACCGGTGCAAGAAGGATGGAGATCAACCCGGCCCCGATGATGGCGCCGAAGATGAGACCGGCGCCCTCCACGCCGGGTACCGCGTTGGCCATCGAGACCATCGGTGCCACCGCAGCGAACGTGACACCCATCATCACAGGCAGCTGGATACCAAACCACCGGGTCATGCCGAACGACTGGATCAGGGTCACGATGCCACAGCAGAACAGGTCTGCCTGAATGAGCATGGTGACCTGCTCCGGGCTGAGCTTGAGGGCGCGTCCGATGATCAGCGGCACGGCCACAGCGCCGGCATACATGACCAGCACGTGTTGCAGGCCCAGGGTCGTCAAGCGACCTGTGGGCAGTCTCTCGTCCACCGGGTGGACAGTGATCGTCGTCGTCATCGTTGTCTCCTCACTTAATGTGTGGTTGGGTCAAGGGGCACCGAGTCTTCTCGGCGCAGGGGATCAGTTTTTCGGGGCGCCCGACTCGAACCAGCGCTTGATGAGCGCACGTTCGTCCTCGGTGATCTGGGTGGCGTTGTTCATTGGCATGAGTTTGAGAACCACCACCTGCTGGTAGACGGCTTGGGCATGTTTTGAAAGCTCGTCCGGTGTGTCCAGACGAACGTTCTTGCTCTGCAGCGCTGCACCGTGGCACAGCACACAACGCTGAGCCATCACCGCCTGCACATCTGCAAAACTGGCAGGCGCAACAGGTGCACCAGCCGGCACCGCGGGCTGTGGGGCGGGGCGGATGGCCCAGAGCGTGCCAAACAGCAGCGCGGCTCCGATGACGGCGAAATGCCAAGGCACAGGTTTGCCGAAAGCCAAGGCCTTGTGGCGCAGCGCAAAGGACAAGCGGATCAACGCGCCGGCCGTCATGATCGCCACCAGCACCACCCAGTTGTGCTCGGCGGTGTAGGTGAACCCGTAGTGGTTGCTCATCATGGAGAACAGCACGGGCAGCGTGAAGAAGGTGTTGTGCACGCTGCGCTGCTTGCCGCGCTGGCCATGCACTGGGTCCACTGGCTGGCCGGCCTTGATGGCTGCAACCACTGTGCGCTGGCCTGGAATGATCCAGAAGAATACGTTGCCACTCATGGTTGTGGCGACCATGGCGCCCACCAGCAGAAACGCAGCCCTGCCGGCAAACAGGTGGCACGAAGCCCACGAGGCGATAACGATCAGCACGAACACGCAGCCGCCGACGATCAAGTCGCCATGCTTGCCCCGACCGAGGGTGCGGCAGATCAGGTCGTAAAGCACCCAGAACGCAACAAGGAATCCCAATGCCGTGGTGATGGCGGCGGCTGGAGACCAGTCGAACAGGCTCTTGTCGATCAGGAAGGTGCTGGCGTTGAACAGGTACAGCACCGTGAACAGCGCGAAACCTGTCAGCCAGGTGGAATAGCTTTCCCACATCGACCAGTGCAACTGATCGGGTACGTAGCCTGGGGAGACCGGGTACTTCTGGTGATGGTAGAAGCCGCCGCCATGCACGCCCCACTGTTCGCCGCCGACGCCCTTGTCGACGTCTTTCTTGTCTTTGGGCGGCGTCAGGCTGTTGTCGAGCGAGACGAAGTAGAACGAAGCGCCAATCCAGGCGATGCCGGTGATGATGTGCGCCCAGCGCAGCAGCATGTTGACCGTGTCAAGCAGGTACGGATCCACAAGAAGCCTCCAATGGTGTCGGGAAAGCCGGTCGAACTCGACCTGCCTTCCTCTCACCACAGCGGGCTCTGTGAGAAGCATCCGTCGCAAACCCGCTGTGCCTTTTTCAAGGCTTTGGAGGGGCGCCGCGGCGACGTGTCAAAAGTGTATGCAATTCTGCATGCACTTGAGAATGCGGGATAACCCGCGATCGGTGCAAGCCTCCAGGTTGCAGATCAAATTTCAGGTCTGCGGCAGTTCGCTGCTGGCCCGCCTCACGACCCCCGATAGGTGGAATAGGCCCAGGGGGATACCAACAGGGGCACGTGGTAGCGGCCAGCAACATCGGCGACACCAAAGTCCAGTTGAACGTTATCGATGAACGCTGGCTCCGGCAGCTTCACGCCCAAGGCCCTGAAATAGGGCGCCACGGAAAAAACGAGTCGGTAGCGGCCTGTAGCCATCGTCTCCTCGTTGAGCAATGCGCCGCCATCGTTCCTGCCGTCGGCATTCAAGACGAAAGTCTTCAGCGTTGTGACATGGGTGCCGTCCAGGCGTTGCAGCTCGACGTGCATCCCGGCTGCTGGGCATCCGTTCATGGTGTCGAGAACATGGGTGCTGAGATGTCCCACAGGTTTCCTTTGATGATGGAGGGGTAAGTGGCTTCAAGCGCCATCTCGCCCGAGCGCTGCGGCGCACTACAAAAACTGCACTTGAACTCAGTCGTAAAGTGTATACACTACAGAACACACTATCTACCTGAGTCAACCCGAAACCGTGGCCACTCATCGAACCCCACTCAAGGTTGTCCCGACGGCAACGCCCAATCGGACTGCATCGGCAGGCGCGACCGAGCGCATCGTCGAGTCGATCAACACAGCCATCGTCGAGCGCCGCCTGATGCCCGGCACCAAGCTGTCCGAGCAGAAGCTTGCCGACATCTTCGAGGTCTCGCGCACGTTGGTGCGCCAGGCCTTGAACCAACTCAGTCGAGATCGCCTGGTTACGCTGGAGCCGGCGCGCGGTGCGTTCGTTGCCATGCCCAGCGTGGATGAAGCCCGCCAAGTGTTCGAAGTGCGCGGGATGCTCGAAAGCGCATTGATTCGGCGGCTCTGCGCGCGTATCACTGATCGCCAGATTGCCGAACTGCGCACACACCTAAGCGACGAAGCGGCTGCAATCGCCCGTACCGATGTGGCTGGCCGCACCCGCCTGCTGGCAGACTTTCATGCGGTGCTGGCCCGCATGCTTGGAAACGACGTGCTGGCGCAGTTACTGGTGGATCTGCTCAGCCGCTCGTCGCTGATTGCACTGATGTACCAGTCGTCGCATTCCGCCGAGCACTCGCTGGAAGAGCATGTCCGGATCGTCGACGCGCTCGAGAAGCGCGACTCGCGCCAGGCCGCGAAGCTCATGGAGCACCACATTTCGGCCGTCGAGCAGAACCTGCGCCTCGACCCGCACACGGTTGACCTCTCCGCTGCTTTGCGCCCCCAAGGCTGATTTTTCATGTCCGATGCCAACATCCTGAGCCGGCGATATCTGCGTGATCTGCGCGGGTACAGCCGCAGTCCTCCTGCGGCCGAATGCGTGGCCTCCAGCGCTTTCTCGATCATGAGCAGGGCCATGACAGCTTGTGGGTGATCCGACACATCGACAGCGCGCGGCACTGGAAGGCCCGATTCCCCTTCGACGCCGCCACCTCTTTTCTTTGGGAGTGAGTTTTTGATGCTCAAGTTTGAACAGATCAACGCCACCAGCGTGGCGCAGTTCGTGGAGTTGCTGGATGGCACCTACGAGCATTCCCCCTGGATTGCTGAACGCGCTGCCCTGCTGCGCCCCTTTGCCAGCCTGGTGCAACTGAAGCTGTCACTTACGCAAGTGGTGCGCGAAGCCAACCGTGAATTGCAACTGGGCTTGATCCGCGCCCACCCGGAATTGGCGGGCAAGGCGATGGTCAGCAAGACGCTGACGGCCGAATCCACGAACGAGCAAAACAAGGCTGGTCTCACCGATTGCACACCCGCTGAATTCGCGAAGATTCAACAGCTCAATGCGGACTACAACGCCAAGTTCGGCTTCCCGTTCATTCTGGCGGTGCGTGGGCCGCGTGGCCACGGTTTGCCCAAGGCCGAGATCATCGCAACCTTTGAGCGGCGCTTGAACAATCACCCAGACTTTGAGCTGGCCGAATGCCTGCGCAATATCCACCGTATCGCGGAGATCCGCCTCAACGAGAAGTTCGGTCATGTGCCGTCGCTCGGCAACCAGGTGTGGGACTGGGCTGAACGGCTGTCCACCAACAGCGACCCCGGCTATGCCGAACGTGGCGAGTTGACCGTCACCTACCTCACCGATGCACACCGTGCCTGTGCCCAGCGCCTGGCCCACTGGATGAAGTCCGACTGCGGATTCGACGAGGTCGAGATCGACGCGGTGGGTAACGTGGTCGGCACCTACCATGGGGCTGATCGGACCGCCAAAAGACTACTGACCGGCAGCCATTACGACACCGTACGCAACGGCGGCAAGTACGACGGAAGGCTGGGGATCCTGGTGCCGATGGCTTGCGTGCGCGAGCTGCACGCCCAAGGCCGCCGTCTGCCATTCGGCTTCGAGGTGGTTGGTTTTGCCGAGGAGGAAGGCCAGCGCTACAAGGCGGTTTTCCTGGGCTCTGGCGCGCTGACCGGCCACTTCGACATGTCGTGGCTCGACCAGAAAGACACCGACGGCATATCGATGCGCGACGCAATGGTTCACGCCGGCCTGTGCATCGACGACATTCCCAAATTGACGCGCGATGCGTCCAGGTACCTCGGATTCGTTGAGGTCCACATCGAGCAAGGCCCGGTGCTCAACGAGATCGACCTCCCGCTGGGAATAGTGACCTCGATCAACGGCAGCGTGCGCTATGTCGGTGAGATCGTCGGCATGGCCAGCCATGCGGGCACCACGCCGATGGACCGGCGCCGCGACGCGGCCGCTGCGGTTGCCGAGTTGGTGCTCTTCGTCGAGAAGCGGGCCGCCAGCGTGCCACATCTGGTGGGCACCGTGGGCATGATGGAAGTACCCAGCGGTTCGATCAACGTCGTGCCGGGCCGCTGCAAGTTCAGCCTGGACATCCGCGCCACCACCAACGAAGTGCGCGACGCCTGCGCCAGCGATGTGCGGGATGAGCTAAAGCGTATCTGCGAACAGCGGGGCCTTCACTTCAAGCTCGAGGAGACAGTGCGCGCCGCCGCAGCGCCGTCCTCGGCCCCCTGGCAATCGAGGTGGGAACGTGCCGTCGCGGCACTCGGCCTGCCTCTCTACCGGATGCCCAGCGGAGCAGGACACGATGCCATGAAGCTGCATGAAATCATGCCCCAGGCGATGCTGTTCATGCGCGGGCTCAATGCCGGCATCAGCCACAACCCGCTGGAGTCGATCACCAACGACGACACCGAACTCTGCGTGCAGGCTTTTCAGAACCTGCTCGATCAACTTGCCACGGAACACTCATGACGACTACCGATCAGAACGCCGCCCTCGATGCCTGGATCGACAGCCATTTCGACGAGGAAATCCGCTTCCTGCAGGAACTGGTGCGCGTGCCCACCGACACGCCGCCCGGCAACAACACGCCGCATGCCGAGCGCACCGCAGAGTTGCTCAATGCCTTCGGCTTCGACGCCGAGCGCCACGCAGTTCCCGACGCCGCCGTGAGGTCTGCGGGCCTGGAAACCATCACGAACCTCGTCGTACGGCGCAAGTACGGAGCCGGACGAACCATCGGCATGAACGCCCACGGCGACGTGGTGCCACCCGGCGAAGGCTGGTCGCACGATCCCTACGGTGGCAAGGTGGTGGGCGGCAAGCTCTACGGCCGTGCGGCGGCGGTGAGCAAGTGTGATTTCGCCACTTTTACCTTTGCGACACGTGCCCTCGAGTCGCTGAAGGCACCTCTCAAGGGAGGCGTGGAGCTGTACTTCACCTATGACGAAGAGTTCGGCGGTGAACTCGGCCCGGGCTGGCTGCTGAGCAAGGGGCTCGTCAAGCCCGACCTGTTGATCGCTGCCGGCTTCAGCTACCTGGTGGTGACCGGCCACAACGGCTGCCTTCAGATGGAAGTCACCGTGCACGGCAAGATGGGCCATGCTGCAGTTCCAGACACCGGCGTCGACGCGCTGCAGGCAGCCACGAAGATCCTGAACGCGCTGTACCACCAGAACACGCTGTACAAACAGGTCAAGAGCGAGGTCAAGGGCATCACGCATCCGTACCTGAACGTGGGCCTCATCGAAGGTGGCACCAACACCAACGTGATCCCTGGCAAGGTCGTGCTCAAGCTCGACCGCCGCATGATTCCCGAGGAGATTCCTGCGGAAGTGGAGGCGGCCATCAGGCGTGTCATTGCTGAGGCCGTCGCCGATTCGGCCGGTATCACCGTTGACGTGAAGCGCTTGCTCCTGGCCAACGCGCTCAAACCTTTGCCCGGCAACCAGCCGCTGGTGAAGGCGCTGTGCGAGCATGCCACCGCGGTGTTCGGTGAGCCGATCGAGGCCTCCGGCACACCGCTGTACACCGATGCACGACTTTTCTGCGAACAGGGCATCCCGGCCGTGCTCTACGGCTGCGGCCCGCGTACCGTGTCAGAGAGCAACGCCAAGCGTGCCGATGAGCACATCGATCTCGAGGACTTGCGGCGCGCCACCAAGGTTGTTGCGCGGGTCTTGGCCGACCTGCTGACCTGATACGAGCAGCCGTTGTGACGGCCTGCCGCCGCACCGGCATGAGCTCGCCATGGCCGCACACCTCGCATCGGATGAATTGCAGCGCGAGTTCGCTTGCGGCTGAGCGACGCGCTTGTGGCCGACTACCTGCGAGACAGTGCGCCAAATGGACCCAACTCGGTAGGCTCACTTCACCGAAAGTGCCAACGGTACCGACCAGTTTGCTGCGCCCTCACACGCTGCAGAGTTCACTCAACAGTGACCGACTTCGCCAGGTTGCGGGGTTTGTCCACATCGGTACCCTTGGCCAGCGCCGTGTGGTACGCCAGCATCTGCAGCGGCACCACGTGCAGGATGGGCGAGAGAGCGCCGTAGTGTTCCGGCATGCGGATCACGTGGATGCCTTCGCTGCTGGCGATGCGGGTGTCGGCGTCGGCCAGCACATACAGCACGCCACCGCGTGCGCGCACTTCCTGCATGTTGCTCTTGAGCTTTTCCAGCAGGGTGTCGTTGGGCGCCACCGTCACCACGGGCATGGCCGCTGTCACCAGCGCCAGCGGGCCGTGTTTGAGTTCCCCCGCCGGGTAAGCCTCGGCGTGGATGTAGCTGATCTCCTTGAGCTTCAAGGCGCCTTCCAGCGCAATCGGGTAGTGCAGACCACGGCCAAGGAACAGAGCGTTGTCCATGCGCGCGAAGTCTTCGGCCCAGCTGATGACCTGTGGCTCCAGCGCCAGCACGGCTTGCAGCGCCACGGGCAGGTGGCGCATGGCCTTGAGGTGGTTGGCTTCATCTTCGTCGCTCAGGTGTCCTCGTACCTGGGCGAGTGCAAGCGTGAGCAGGAACAGGCCTGCGAGCTGCGTGGTGAAGGCTTTGGTGGAGGCCACGCCGATCTCGACACCGGCGCGGGTGATGTAGGCCAGTTCACACTCTCGCACCATGGCGCTCGTGCTCACGTTGCAGATGGTCAGCGTGTGCTTCATGCCCAAGCCCTGCGCGTGGCGAAGCGCCGCCAGGGTGTCGGCGGTCTCGCCGCTTTGCGTGATGGTCACCACCAGCGTGCGCGGGTTGGGCACGCTGGTGCGGTAACGGTACTCGCTGGCCACTTCCACTTGCGTGGGGATCTTCGCAATGCTCTCCAGCCAGTACTTGGCGGTGCAGCCGCTGTAGTAGCTGGTGCCGCAGGCCAGGATGAGCACGTTGTCGACGTCCTTGAAGATGCGGTACGCGCCGTCGCCAAACAGTTCGGGCGTGATGCCCTCCAGGCCTTCGAGCGTGTCGCCGATGGCGCGCGGTTGCTCGAAGATTTCCTTTTGCATGTAGTGGCGGTAGGGGCCGAGTTCGGCCGCGCCGCTGTGGGCCTGCACAGTCTTCACCGGCCGCTTCGCAGCGTCCAGCGCACGGCCTTGGGCGTCCAGCACCCAGTAGCGGCCGAGTTGCAAGTCCACCAGATCACCCTCTTCCAGATAGACGATCTGATCGGTCACGCCGGCCAGGGCCATGGCGTCGCTGGCAAGAAAGTGCTCGGCACCGCGCACACCGTCGACAGTGCCCACACCCAGCACCAGTGGCGAGCCGGCGCGTGCACCGACCACGCGGTGGGGTTCGTCCTTGTGGAACACGGCCAGCGCGTACGCACCGTGCAGTTGCAACACGGCGGCCTGCAGCGCAGCGAACACGTCGCCTTCATACAGCGAGTCGATCAGGTGGGCGATGACCTCGGTGTCGGTCTGGCTCTCGAACACGTAGCCCTTGGCTTGCAACGCCGCGCGCAGCTCGTCGTGGTTTTCAATGATGCCGTTGTGCACGAGTGCTACCCGGCCTGAGCTGTCCGCGGCTGCGCCCGGGCCGTGGCTGAAGTGGGGATGGGCGTTGTGCACCACCGGCGCACCGTGGGTAGCCCAGCGGGTATGGGCGATGCCCGTGCCGCTGGCAATGCCGTCGTGTTCCACCTGCTGCGCCAGCTCGGCTACCCGGGCCGTGCTGCGGGCGCGCCGAAGACCACCGGTGTGCACCGCCACGCCACACGAGTCGTAGCCGCGGTACTCCAACCGCTGCAAACCCTGAACCAGCACAGGCACCACGTTGCGCCCTGAAACCCCTGCGACGATTCCACACATGCTGCTCTCCAAAAATTGCCAAGGTGCCGATGCTAGTGACTGTCGTTTGAAATAAAAGATCAAAATATCACGGTTTATCATCAATAATTTCTTGATCGTCCAGAAGCTACGATTAAACTCAAAATCTATACCGAAATGGAAGAAATCAATATTGACGAGGCGGATCTCCGCCTGCTCGATCTGTTGCAGACCGATGCCTCGCAAAGCAACCAGACGCTTGCCGAGCTGGCGCACCTGTCGCCGCCCACCAGCCTGCGACGCACCAAACGGCTGCGCCAGCTGGGCCTGATCGAACGCGAAGTGGCGATCTTGAGCGCCGACCGCATGGCGCCGGTGCTGGGTCATGGGCTCACGGCGCTGGTGGAAATCACGCTGGAGCGGCAGGGCGCTGAATTTCTCGACGCGTTCGAAGCGCGCGTATTGCCCGTGACGCAGGTGCAACAGTGCTACCGCGTCAGCCCCGGGCCCGATTTCATGCTGGTGGTGCATTGCCACGACATGCCGGGCTACCTTTCGCTGGCCCAGCGCCTGTTCACCAGCGACGCCAATGTGCGCAACATCAAGGCTTTTTTCAGTCTCAAGCGCGCCAAATTCGACCCGCGTCTGGCGTTGCCGATCAAGTTGTCCACGTGAGTCAAATGCACCACATTGGTACTCAGGCAATCGGCAAAACTTGATACATAGATCACACTTGGCTCGATTCTTGCCACTTCTGTGAGTTGACTAAACATACTTTATGTAACAACCTTCGATCTATGCCGAGGTGACCACAGCGGCTTGCACTCAGGAGTTATTGATGAACACGACGTGGATTGCTGTGCTGGGGACACTGGCCGTGCTGGGTCTGGTGGCACTGGCCGTCTGGCGCTTTCGCACACCCGGCGAATCGTCGGGCCGGGACGACCGGTACAGCCCGGAGCGCTTGATGACGCCCGAGCAAGCGCAGATGCTGGACTACTTGCAGGACACCTTCCCGGGAAAGGTGGTACTGCCGAACCTGCTGCTCAAAGACCTGCTGTCTGTGCGCCGCGCCAGCAACCGCAAACGCGCCGAAGACCGGCTGAACAAGCAGAAGGTGGACTTTGTGGTGTGTGGCGACGATGGCAAGCCGACCTTCGCCTTCGACATCGAGCAGCACCCCCTGAGCAATGCCCGGCACAAGGCCCACATGGTGAAGTTGAAAAACCGCATCCTCAAGACCGCCGGGGTGCGCTTCGTCTTTCTCAAGAACGGCCTGCACCGCATGCCTTCACCCGCGGACTTTCGCAAGCAGCTCAACCTGGCCGAATTGCCCAAGCCCATCGTGAAAGAAAAAGAAGAAACCCGGGACAGCCGCCAACAGCAACTGGAAAGCCAGTTTTCGGAGTTCGACTCCATCAACACCAACACCGCATTCCGCGATTCCGAAGTCATGGGTCTGAGCGGGCTGATGGACCTGAACCAGGAAAGCCGACGCGGCGGTTTCAGCCGTGCCTACAGCAACAGCGGCTTCATCCCACCCCGCAAGAGCGGATCAGGCGGCCCCAACAGCAAGTCGCCGGGCGAAAGCCGGTTTGATTCCATGGACGTGCGCGGCGGTCGCTGATCTGGCCCCGCTCCAACCGGCAGGCTCCTCAGGGAGCCTGTTTCTTTTTCTGCGGCCGCTGCCAGTTGGCAATGCCGACCTGCTTGCCGCGCGCCACCGACAGCGCGCCGGGCGCCGTGTCTTTGGTGATGGTGGAGCCGCCTCCCACTGTGCCGCCGGCGCCGATGGTCACGGGCGCCACCAGCACGCAATTGCTGCCCACGTGCACGTCGGCCTCGATCACGGTGCGGTGTTTGTTCGCGCCGTCGTAGTTGGCGGTGATGCTGCCCGCACCGTAGTTCACACGCTCGCCCACGGTGGCGTCGCCCAGGTAGGCCAGGTGGTTGGCTTTGGCGCCAGCCGCGAGGGTGCTGTTTTTAACTTCCACGAAGTTGCCGATGTGCACCTCGGGGCCCAGATCGGCGCCCGGCCGCAAACGTGCAAACGGCCCCACCAGCGCACCAGGCCCCACCTTGACGCCGAGCTTCTCGCCGTCGATGTGGGTGAACGGATGGATCACCGCACCCGCTTCGATCACGGCATTGGCGATCACGCAGTTCGCGCCGATGCGCACACCGCTACCCAGCTCCACGCGGCCTTCGAACACGCAGTTCACGTCGATCTCCACGTCCTGGCCACACACCAGCTCACCACGCACGTCCAGGCGCGCGGGGTCGGCCAGGCGGGTGCCTTGTTCCATCAGCGCATCGGCCACGCGGCGCTGGTGGGCGCGTTCCAGCTCGGCGAGCTGCACCGGGCTGTTGACCCCGGCCACCTGCACCGCGTCGGCAATGCTGTGCGCGGCCACGCTCAGGCCGTCGGCCACCGCGAACTTCACCACATCGGTGAGGTAGTACTCGCCCTGGGCGTTGCGGTTGTCCAGCCGCGCCAGCCAGCCGCGCAGCAACCGGGTGGGCACGGCCATGATGCCGCTGTAAATCTCGGTGATGGAGCGCTGGGTGTCACTGGCGTCCTTGTGCTCCACGATGGCCTGCACCGACGCATCGGCCGCGCGCACGATGCGTCCGTAGCCGGTCGGGTCGGGCATGTCGAGCGTGAGCAGGGCCAGCCGCTCACCCGCGCACAGGTCCAGCAACGCCTGCAAGGTCTCGGGTCGGGTCAGCGGCACATCGCCCGAGAGCACCAGTGTCACGCCATCGTCCGGCAGCACGGGCGCGGCTTGTTGCACCGCGTGGCCAGTGCCAAGCTGCGGCTCCTGGCGCACGAAGCGCAGCGCGGTGGCCTCGGGCGCGGTGAGGGCCACCTCGACCTGCTCGGCGCCGTGGCCGGTGATCACCACCACCGAGCGCGCCGATAACCGCGCTGCGCAGTCGATCACGTGCTGGGCCAGTGCGCGGCCGCCCAAACGGTGCAACACTTTGGGCCGCTGACTTTTCACCACATCCACAGGGAACGACATGAACACCTCTTTCGGGGAATCGTTGCGCGGCGTTCTTGCCGGGCCTCACGTGCGCCGGATTATCGCCCTGAGGTCTGTGCGGGTCTGCGCGATGGTGATCATGGCCACCGCCCTCACGGCCTGCACCGCCGCGCGCCTGGCTTACAACCAAGCCCACAACGCCACCTACTGGTGGCTCGACAGCCACGTCGATTTCAACAACGGCCAGTCGACACCGGTGCGCGGCGACATCAGCGCCTTCTTTCAATGGCACCGTACCAACGAGCTGCCGGTCTATGCCGGGCTGCTGCAGCGCTGGCAAACGCTGGCTGCGCAAGACATGACGGGCGCGCAGGTGTGCGCCGAGTTCGATGTGATCCGCCAGCGCATCGACCGCGCGGCCGACGCCAGCGTACAACCCATGGCCCGCCTGGCGCTGCAGCTGGACGCGGCTCAGTTGGAACACCTCAAGAGCCGCCAGGCCAAGAGCAATGCGGAGTTTGCCGACGACTTTCTTCAAGCATCTGACGACGCGCGTATCGAGAAGCGCTTTGATCGCGCGCTGAGCCGCAGCGAAATGCTCTACGGCTCGTTGAGCAGTGCTCAAAAGGAGCTGCTGCGCAACAACATCAAGGCGTCGCCGTTTGACCCGGAACGCACCCAGACCGAACGGCTGCGCCGTCAGGCCGATTTGCTGCAAACGGTGAAAGATGCACAAGCCGCGCCCGGCACTGCCGCCGAACGCGTGCGCGGTCATATCGCACGGATCGTGCAGTCGGCCACGCCGGGCTACAAGGCCTATGCGGACGAGCTGGTCCGGGTCGGCTGTGCCCAGTTCGCCCAGCTGCACAACGCCACCACACCCGAGCAGCGCGCCAACGCAGTGCGCGTGCTCAAGGGCTACGAAAACGACCTGCGCGTGCTGAGTGCACAACGCTGAAGCGCTCGGCTGATCAGGCCGGAAAGCGCATCCACGCCCACACCACAACCAGCGTGGCCAGCGTCACCGGAGTACCGGTGATCGCATGCCTTTGCCTGCGCTGCCAGTCCGGTGCACTCAAGTGGCGAACAGCGCAGTGGGCTCACGCCTGCAGGGCGCTCCACATTTCTTTGTCCCGCTCAGCCGTCCAGATACGCGGGTTCTTGATGCCCTTGGCCTCGTCGTAAGCGCGGCTCACGTCGAACGGCAGGCAGTGTTCGTAGATGAACACGTGGCCGAACACCGGGTCCATGCTCTTGCGGGTGTGGGCCATCGCGGTCTTGAGGTCCATGCCGGCGGCAGCTGCTTCCTTGCCGGCCTGGAACAGCGTGGTCACCCAGCGCTTCGTGTAATCGAGCGCCTTGTTCACGTCGGCGTTGCCCTTCATGGCTTCGCCTCGGCCGGGCACGATGTACTCGGCACCCAGGGCGCGCAGCGCTTCGAGCGTGGCAGGCCACTCTTCGAGCTGCGCATCGCCGGTGTAAACGCCAGCCTCGTACTCAACCAGATCACCGCTGAACAGCACCTTTTCTTCTTCCACCCAGGCAATCGTGTCGCCACGCGTGTGGCCCGGGCCTGGGTGCCAGATGCTGACTTTCACGCCGCCCAGGTCCACTTCCAGGCTGCCCTGGCGGCCCGGCTTGCCGTCACCAATGACGAGGGTGGGCCAGGTCAGGCCTGGCACGCTGTCGGCGCCACGGAACAGGCGCGGGAAGCGCTCCATCTCGCTTTGCATGTCCTGCGCGCCGCGCTCCACGATGAGCTCAAAGGTGCCGCGGCTGGCGATCACTTCGGTAGCGCCCTCGGCCACGTAGGCACTCGCACCGAGCACACGCACCGCGTGGTAATGGGTCAGCAGCACGTACTTGATCGGCTTGTCGGAGACGGTGCGGATGTGCTTGATCAGGTCGCGCGCCATGGCCGGGGTGGCGGTCGCGTCGCTCACCATGATGAACTTCTCGCCAATGATCACGCCCGAGTTCGGGTCGCCTTCGGCGGTGTAGGCCCAGCAGTGCGCACTCAGCTGTTCAAAGGTGGTTTTCTTGTCGTCCAGGTCGGCCTGGGAAGCGAATGCTTTGCTCATGGCGATCTCCGTGTGGGGAAGTGGCGAATTTTACCTAAACGAAATTCGTTTCATATAGGTGAACGGTTTTCAGCCTTGTACTGGTCCCGCCAGACCGCGCTCCATCACCGTGATCACCTCATCGGCAAAGGCGTTGTAGCTCATGGGGCCACCGGGGCGCAGCCAGGTGAAGGTCCAATTGATCATGCCGAACAGCATCATGGTGAGCGCGGTCTGGTTGGCCGGTGTGACGCGCTCCGGGTAAGCGCGTTTCAGGAAGCGGGTGAACGCGGCGACCACGTCGCGCTGGCGGTTCAGGATGAGTTCGCGCTGCACCTCACCGAGGAACTTGGTGTCGGACACCAGTGCCACGTGTCGTGTGGCGGAGTTCTCGTACTCGGCGAGGAATGCGCGCACCAGTTCGCTCAAGGCATCGCGTTCGCTCAGGTTTTTGCGCTGCGCGCGCGCCTCGGATTCACCGATGAGCGCCAGCAGGCGCTGGGTGTAACGGTCGAGCAGGTCGAACAGGATCGCCTCCTTGCTCTCGTAGTAGTGGTAGAGCCGCGCCTTGCTGGTTCCACAGGCCGCGGCGATGTCGTTCATGCTGGCGGCGGGAAAACTCTGGCGCGCAAAACAATGGGCCGCGACATCGAGGATCTCGTCGCGTTTGAGATCGTGGGAAGCGGATTTGGGTCGGGCCATCGGCGCATTCTGCCGGACGGGCTTCTAAGATGGCGCCATGGTCAAGCCCGTCGATCCCTTTGCGCTGCACGCCTGCGAGCTGCTCTCGGGCGTGGGGCCTTGCGTGGCCCGGCGCATGTTCGGCGGCTGGGGCATTTCCACCGACGGCATGAACATCGCCATCATTGCCTGGGACACGCTGTTCCTGAAGACCAACGCCGACACCGAGCCGCAATGGCTGGCCGGTGGCGGGCGGCCATTCATCTATGAGGCCAAGGGCAAGGCGATGAAACTGAACTACCACACGCCGCCGGACGAAGCGCTGGAGTCGCCAGCGCTCATGCTGCCCTGGGCACGGCTGGCGCTGGAGGCGGCGGTGGCCGCGCGCAAGCCAAAGAAGAAGCCTGCACGCAAGTAACCGTCTTCAGGGCTGGTTGGATTCGCAAGGCGCGAGCACACGACCCCGACCCGCCACGAGGAACTCGCTGTAGCCGAACAAGCCGCGCACCAACCGCAAAAAGGCCCCGCTCGCCTGACCCAAGGCCACGGCCAACTCGCGCGAGGGTGTCACCACCTCGCGACCGAACCGGTCGGCTTGCGCCACGGCAGGGGCTTCGGGTTCGGCGTGCCAGTCAAAGCGCACCGGGCCGGCACTGGCGGGCTGCCAGGGCTCCATGACCAGGCGCGCACCGGCAGGCACCACCAGGCTTTCGCCGGCGTTGAGCACCAGGTCGCCCGACTCGTTGCCCGCACCTTCGTGCAACTTGCCCAACGTCACCCAGGCGCGGCCCTGGGTGATGTGCAGGCGGCTCGGCACCTGCGGGCGCAGGCTCATGGCGCGTCGCGCATCAAGGCGCCAGCCGCGCACGGAGGCGGCAGGCGCGATGCGATCGGACGAGACGGCAGCAGGTGCCAAATGGGTGTTCATGGGTATCTCCTGGGAAGGGACGATGGCTCATCCTGGGAATGAATGTTCGGGCCGTGGGCGCTGGCCGTCCAATGAAACCGCAGTAAGCTATTGATTCGATAACCGCATCAATGCCTCGGAGCACCTCCATGCAGCTCACCAGCAGCCACCCCCGCACTCGCCCCATCGCGGCGGGACACCTGCGCGCCTTCGAGGCGGTGGCACGCCACCTCAACTTTCGCGCCGCCGCGGAGGAGCTCTCCCTCACACAAAGCGCGGTGAGCCGACAGATCCAGGCGCTGGAAGAAGAGGTCGGCACCGCCCTCTTCCTGCGCCACACCCGCGCGGTGGAGCTCACCAGCGCAGGCTCGCAGCTGCTGCGGGCGGCTGCCTCCGCGCTGGAGCGTATTGATGCGAGCGTGCGGCAGATCCGCCAGAGCGCAGGACGCAAAAGCGTGGCCATCACCACCTGGGCATCGTTCGCGTCGATGTGGCTGATCCCGAGGCTGGAGGCCTTTCAGCGCGACCACCCCGACATCGACATCCGCATCGACGCCACCGACAACGCGGTCGACCTCGCAACCTCCGACGTGGACCTCGCCCTGCGTTACGCCGTGCCGCAGGGCATACCGGCCAGCGCACAGCGGCTCTTTGGCGAACAGCTCACGCCCGTGGCCAGCCCCTGGCTGCTCAAGACACAGCCGATCAAGAGCATTGAAGACCTCTCCAAGTGCGCCCTGATCGAGGCCGGCGACGCGCACCGCACGCGCCACCTCGAATGGCTCACCTGGCAGCGCTGGCTCGACACCTTTGGCGCGAAGCCTGCCGCAGCCACGGGCAAACGCACACGCGCCAGCGCACCGCCGGCCAAACTGTCACCCCAGCGCTGGATGTACTTCAACTACGCCAACCAGATCGTGCAGGCCGCGCTCACTGGCCAGGGCGTGGCGCTCGCCCGCCTGCCGCTGGTGGCCGAGAGCCTGGCCAGCGGAGCGCTGGTGGAGCCGCTGCCCCACACGCGACTGGACTCGCCCCTCGTCTACTGGCTCATGGTGGCGCCGCGCAGCGCGCAACGGCCCGAGGTCAAGGCGTTCTGCGACTGGCTGCTGGTACAGGCCGCAGCCACGCGAGAGGCCATCGGCGACGTGCCCGACCCGGACACCGTTGACCAGATGGACTGAAGACGTGTCGAATTCCCGCCACCTCGCCACCGGCAACCTGCGCAGCATCGTCTTCATGCTGGTCGCCGTGGGCTTCTTCGCCCTCATGGACGCGGTGCTCAAGACCCTGTCTGCGCGTTACCCCGTGCTGCAGATCGCAGCGCTGCGCGGCATGACCGCCATGCCGCTGGTGCTGCTCTACATCACCTGGCGTGGCGCCTGGCACACGGTCCTCAAGGTCCGCTGGTCACTGCACCTGCTGCGCGGCGTGCTCGGTATCACCATGCTGTCGCTGTTCACGCTGGGCGTGCGCGAGCTGCCATTGTCGGCCGCTTACACGCTGTTCTTCATCTCGCCGCTGCTCATCACCATGCTGTCGGTGCCGGTGCTCAAGGAAAGGGTGCCCGCCGCGCACTGGGGGGCGATCGGAGTCGGCTTCATTGGCGTGCTGATTGCCCTGCGGCCCAGCGGTGACGACCTGCAGAGCGGCTTCGTCACCCTGGGCGGCCTGGCCACGCTGGGCGCAGCGTTGTGCTACGCGGTGGCCGCCGTCACCGGCCGCCTGGCCAGCCGCACCGACAGCAGCGAGAGCATGGTGCTGTGGATGATGGTGCTGATGTCGCTGGGCGCGGGAGCCCTGGCCTGGCCCGACTGGGTGGCCATTCAGCGCAGCGACGCACCCCTGCTGCTGGCGCTGGCGGTCACCGGCTTTGGCGGCCAGCTCGCCATCACCGAAGCCTTTCGCCACGGCCAGGCCTCGGCCGTGGCACCGTTCGAATACAGCGCATTGGCCTGGGGCCTGGGGCTGGACTGGCTGATCTGGCAGACCCTGCCAGCCTCACACACCTGGTGGGGCGCGGCCATCATCATCGGCAGCGGGCTCTACCTGGTGCGGCGCGAGAAACGCATCACCGAAGTGCACGCGAACGCGGAGCATCCTTGATCGACGATCCGCCGCCGGGCCGCCCCAAGGCCGATCAGCCCCCTTGGGGGGCAGCGGACCTCGCGAAGCGGGGAAGCGTGGGGGCCAGGCCTCGCCGCCGGGCCGCCCCAAGGCGGATCAGCCCCCTCGGGGGGCAGCGCAGCTCGCGCAGCGGGGGAGCGTGGGGGCCACTATCTCTCGGGCCACATGACTCCGGTGTCGGAAAGGATGGCGTCCAGCGGCACATCGTGCGCCTCGGGCTGCAGGTACGGCAGGTAGGCAAAGTCGTAACCCAGGCCCACGGTGAACGGCTTGGGGCTCAGGCTCGCCAGTGTGCGGTCGTAAAAACCACCGCCGTAACCCAACCGGAAACCGCCCGGGCCGTAACCCACGCAAGGCACGAAGATCAACGTGGGCACGACGATCTCGGTGTCTTTGGGTTTGGGAATGCCGTAGGCGTCTTCCTCCATCGGGCAGCCCGGGTACCAGGTGTAGAAGGTCAGTGTCTTGTCGACCTTGTTCACCACCGGCAAGCCAATGCGCCGGTGCCTCTGAGCCCCTTGCGCGTCTTCTTCCAGGCCCGCTTCCTGCCAGCGAAACAGCGCCGGCAACGGATCGAACTCGCCCTTGATGGGCCAGTAAGCGCCGATCACCGCGTCGGGCCGCTCGATCAGCCAGACCCGCATGACCCGCTGCAGCATGTCGTTGCGAAAGCCGCGGTCGGCCAGCCCCAGACGCTTTTCGATCAGCGACTTGCGCCATTCGGTTTTCTGGGTCGCCGCCGTTGATCCTTCGGCCTGTTTCCTGTGGGGTGGAAGGGAACTCTGACCGTCTTTGGTGTCCATAATCAACGCATGAAACAGGTTGGTGTGAAACAGGGATCAAAAGCGCAGAACGCGGCTGCCATGCGAGGCGTGCGCCGGTGGGCTTTGCGGTTCATTATGGCCGTGCTGGTCTTGCCGACGCTCTCGCATGCGCAAACCAGCGCCGGGGGCGATGCCAGCTTGCTGGAGATGCGCGAAGCCTTTCGCCGCAACAACACCACCCAGCTCGCCAACCTGCTGACTGCCGTGCGTGGCCACGCACTGGAGCCGCTGGCGATTTACTGGGACATGAAAGCCCGACTGGAGAGTGCCAGCCCGACCGACATCCGCGCGGCCATGGACCGCATGGCCGGCACCTACTGGGAAGACCGGCTGCGCAACGACTGGCTGTTGCTGCTGGGCCGCGCGCGCGACTGGCCCAATTTCTCCGCCGAGCTGCCGCGCTTTCGCATGAACGACGACCGGCAGGTGAGTTGCTATGCGCTCATGCTCGACGCCGCCAGCGGCCGCGTACCCGCCGAGCTCGCCGCCGAGCGCGTGCGCACCCTGTGGCACGCGCAGCGCGAGGCAGACGACGGCTGCGCCACCGCCGCACAGTCCTTGCTCGCCAGTGGCCAGCTCAAACCCGAAGCTGCGTGGCAGCGGGCACGACTGGCCGTGGATGCCAACCGTCCGCGCGTGGCCAGCCAGGCCGTGGGCCTGCTCGAACCTGGCTGGGCCGGCATGGTGGATACCGTCACCAGCGATCCCGCCAAGTACCTGGACGAAAAGATCACCGCCATCCGCCCGCGCACCAAAGAGCTGGTGACGCTGGCCATCATCCGGCTGGCGGTCAACGATCCCGCGGCCGCCGCGCTTGAGATGGACCGCACGCGCTGGAAAGCCCAGCTCACCAAGGAAGAGCGCAGCTGGATCTGGGGCGTGATCGGCAAGCGCTCGGCGCAGAAGCTGGAGAGCCAGGCACTGACCTATTTCGCCAACGGTGAAGACCGCTTCATGCACGACGACCACCTGGCATGGAAGGCGCGCGCCGGCATGCGCGCGGGGGCCTGGGGCCATGTGCGTGATGCGGTAGCGGCCATGAGCGAAGCACAACAAGGCCAGTCCGACTGGATCTACTGGAAAGCGCGCGCCCTGCAGGCGCTCAAGCTGCCCGATGCGCCGACCGCTTCCGCGCAGGCGCGCACCCTGCTCGAATCCATCGCATCCGAACGCGGCTTCTACGAACAGCTCGCGCTTGAAGACCTGGGCCGACCCATCACCACGCCGCCCGCACCCGCCCCGTTGACCTCAGAGGAAACCACAGCCGCGCAACGCAACCCGGGCCTGCGCCGCGCGCTCATCGCCATGCGGCTGGGCCTGCGCAGCGAAGGTGTGCGCGAGTGGAACTACACCACCAACCTGCACGACGCCGGCGGTCTGGGCGAGCGCGAACTGCTGGCCGCTGCGGCTCTTGCCTGCGAAGCCGAGCTCTGGGACCGCTGCATCAACACCAGCCTGCGAACCCCCACCACGCAGGACCACGCGCAGCGCTTTCCCACACCGCATCGCTCGGCGGTGGTGACCCGCTCGCGCGAAATTGGTCTCGATCCAGCCTACGTGTACGGCCTGATTCGCCAGGAAAGCCGCTTCGTCACCGACGCTCGCTCGGGCGTGGGTGCATCCGGTCTTATGCAGGTGATGCCCGCCACCGCGCGCTGGACCGCACGCAAGATCGGTCTGACGGGCTTTCAACCCGCGCAGATCACCGAGCGCGACACCAACATCCTCATCGGCACCGCCTACCTCAAGCTCGCGCTCGACGACTTCGAGGGCTCGCTGCCCATGGCCGCCGCCGCCTACAACGCCGGGCCAGGCCGCCCGCGCAGCTGGCGCAATGGCCCGGTGTTGCCCGGCGAGATCTGGGCGGAAAACATCCCGTTTGAGGAAACGCGCGATTACGTCAAGCGGGTGCTGGCCAACACCACCAGCTACGCGGCGCTGCTGACGGGTCAACCGCAGTCCCTGCGCGCGCGCCTGGGCACGGTTGGCCCGCGCCTGAGTGGCGATGGAACCATCAACAAAGACCTCCCCTGAGCCCATGAAAAACATCCTCGTCCTTGGCGGCACCGGTTTTGTGGGCCGCCACGTTTGTGAAAAGCTGCACCGTCAGGGCTGGCGAATCACCGTGCCCACGCGCAGGGCGATCAAGGCGGCCGCGGTGCAACACCTGCCACGCGTGACCGTGATCGAAGCCAACGTGCACGACCCCGCACAACTGCTGGAATTGGTGAGCGGTCACGACGCTGTGGTCAACCTGATTGCCATCCTGCACGGGACCGAAGAAGCTTTCGAGCGGGTGCACGTCGAGCTGCCGCTGGCCCTGTCGGAAGCCTGCGTGGCCGACGGCGTGCGTCGCTTGGTGCACATCAGTGCGCTGGGCGTGAGCCTTGACGGACCCTCGCGCTACCAGCGCAGCAAGGCTCGCGGCGAAGACCTGCTGCGCGCCGCCGGACTGGACCTCACCGTGCTGCGCCCCAGCGTGATCTTTGGCTCGGGCGACCGTTTCCTCAACGTATTCGCGGGTCTGCAATCGATCTTTCCTGTGGTGCCACTGGCCAGTGCGGGCGCCCGCTTCCAGCCCGTGTGGGTGGAAGACGTGGCCAACGCGGTGGCAAGCTGCATCGCAGACCAGGGCCTGCCCCAAAGCACGGTCGGCCAGACCTTCGAATGCGCCGGCCCAGACGTGCTGACGCTGGGCGAGCTGGTGGGCATTGCGGGGCGGTACGGCAGCCAGCAGCGTCCGGTTTTTCCGCTGCCCGCCGTGCTGGCACGGCTGCAGGCCCGAATGATGGAAATGATGCCCGGCGAACCCTTGATGAGCCGCGACAACCTCGACGCCATGTCGGTCGACAACGTGGCCACCGGGCAATGGCCCGGCCTTTCCTCGCTGGGTATCGTGCCCGCCAGCGTGCACACCGTGGCGCCTACCTACCTGGGCCAGCGCGGTGGCCGCAGCAAGCTGCTGGATTTCCGCCAGGGTGGGGGGCCACCCGCGGTCTAAGAAGTGAGTCAATCATGACTTTTGACATACTGCCGCCTCCATAAATAACACCAAGGTGTCATTTTTATGGATGTTTTTCGGGATTACATTAAACCGTACACAGTACAACTCCAACCCGAGGAACTCCCATGAACGACACCAGCGTGAAGCCTCCTGTCCGCCGCACAAGCTCAGCCACCAACGGCCCGGTGTACCGCACCGAACACCAGCGCGATGTGATCAACCGCCTCAAACGCATCGAAGGCCAGGTGCGCGGACTGATCGACATGGTCGAAGACGGTCGCTCGTGTGAGGACGTGGCCCAGCAGATGGCGGCCGCGCGCAAGGCGATGGACAAGGCCTTCTACCGGATGATGGCCACCTCCGTGATGGAAGCCGTCTCGTCCTCCGAATCGGAAGTTCACACCTTCCGTGAAGTCGAGCGCTCCACCCGCATCCTCGAAAAATACGCCTGAGCTCCGGCCGGCGCAGATCAATCCGGGGCGTTTTCGGCATCAATCGGCCGACCCGAAGTCCGTACCATGGGGGTTCTTTCAGGAGGCACCATGGCACTGCAACTCTACGTCGGCAACAAAAACTACTCGTCCTGGTCCATGCGGCCCTGGGTGCTCATGAAGCAGGCGGGCGTTCCGTTCGAAGAGGTCATGGTCCGCTTTGACTCGTTCGACGTGGACTCGGTTTTCAAGAAGCGCCTGCGCGCCGTCAACCCGCTGGGCAAAGTACCGGTGCTGGTGGACGAAGGCCTGGCCATTTGGGACACATTGGCGATCGCCGAGTACCTCGCTGAGCGCTTTCCCGACAAGCAGCTCTGGCCAGCCGATGTCAAAGCCCGGGCCCGCGCGCGCAGCGTCTGCGCCGAAATGCACAGCGGCTTCACCGCGCTGCGCAACCACTGCCCGATGAACATCGAAGCCTCGCTGCCCGAGATTGGCCGGCTGGTCTGGCGCGACAAGCCAGCCGTGCGCGCCGACATGGCGCGCCTGGGTGGTTTGTGGAGCGAACTGCTCGCGGCGCAGCCCGCCGGCGCGCTGCTGTTCGGTGCGTTCACCATCGCAGACGCCTACTTCGCGCCGGTCTGCATGCGCATCAAGACCTACGAACTGCCGTTGCCCGCCGATCTCCTGGCCTACGTTGATCGGGTGTGTGCCCTGCCGGGTGTGAAAGCCTGGATCGACGACGCACTGGCCGAGCACGACTTCATCGACTTCGACGAGCCTTACCGGTTGGGCCGCTGAAGAGGGGCCGAGCCTAAACTCGGTGGCATGAACATCTACCTCGTTGGCGGCGCTGTGCGCGATGCGCTCCTGGCGCAAGCCGCCGGTGCACCCGAAGCATCCCATGTGGATCGCGACTGGGTGGTGGTGGGAGCCACGCCCGAGACCATGGTGCAACAAGGCTTCTTGCCAGTGGGTCGAGACTTTCCGGTGTTCCTGCACCCCGCCACGCGCGAGGAATACGCCCTGGCCCGCACCGAGCGCAAGACGGCTCCCGGCTACCGGGGCTTTGTGGTGCACGCCGAACCCGGCGTAACGCTGGAAGACGATCTGGCGCGCCGCGACCTCACCATCAACGCCATGGCGGTGGCGTCTGCTGAAGCCAGCGATCCCGCGCGGGCAGCGATCATCGACCCGTACAACGGCCAGCAAGACCTGAAAGACCGCGTGCTGCGCCACGTGACCGATGCCTTCACCGAAGACCCGGTTCGCATCCTGCGGCTGGCGCGTTTTGCAGCGCGCTTCCCCGACTTTTCAGTGGCACCCGAAACGATGGATTTGATGCGGCACATGGTGGAGCACGGCGAAGTGGACCACCTGGTGGCCGAGCGCGTGTGGCAGGAGCTTGCGCGCGGGCTGATGGAACAGCGGCCCAGCCGCATGTTCGATGTGCTGCGCGACTGTGGTGCCTTGAAACGCCTGCTGCCCGAAGTGGACCGGCTCTGGGGCGTGCCGCAGCGCGCCGAGTACCACCCGGAAATCGACACCGGTGTCCACTTGATGATGGTGCTCGACATGAGCGAGCGGCTTCACGCACCTCTCACCGTGCGCTTCGCCTGCCTGGGTCACGACCTCGGCAAGGGCACCACGCCCGCAGACGCACTGCCTCGCCACATCGGTCACGAGGAGCGCAGCGCGCGCTTGCTCAAAGGCGTGTGCGAGCGGCTGCGCGTGCCGGTGGACTGCCGCGAACTGGCCGATGTGGTGGCGCGCGAACACGGCAACATCCACCGCAGCGACACGCTCGGCGCTGCGGCCCTGGTGCGCCTGCTGGAGCGCTGCGATGCGCTGCGCAAACCGGCGCGGTTTCACGAGGTGCTGCTGGCCTGCGAATGCGACGCGCGCGGACGGCTTGGGTTGAGCGAGATCGCCTACCCGCAACGCGAACGGCTCGCACAAGCGCTGGTGTGGGCGCAGTCGGTAGACACGACCAGCATCGCTGCGCAGGCACAAGCCGACGGCCTGAGTGGCCCCAAGGTGGGCGAACAGATCCACAAGGCACGCGTGGCTGCTGTGGCGCGAGGGCTCGGCGCCGCAGACCCCGCAAAGTCTGGCGATTGAGGGCCCTGCGCACCCGTCAAGCACCCCGAAAACTTCGCACCCTGAAGGTGGGGTATGCCAACGGGCTGGTCATACGTCCACCCCACGTGTTACGGTGGTCGGCTGATGAGTACATTGCCCAAGCTGCTGACGCAAGGGTCAGCACTCTTTCTGGACTTCGATGGAACGCTGGCCGAGCTGGCCCACCGCCCCGACGCGGTGGATGTGCCCGGTGGTCTCGCGCGCCTGCTGGACCAGCTGCATGATCGTTTGAACGGCGCGCTGGCGATCGTGACCGGTCGCGCCCGCGAAGACATCGAGCCCATGCTGTCGCCCTGGCGCTGGCCGGCAGCGTTCGAACACGGCGCCTTGCGCATCTCGGCGCACGGCGATGCAGCGGCCCTGCGCCCGCCCGGGCTGGACCGCGCGGTGGCCGCTGCACGGCACCTGGTGTCGCGGCACACCGGGCTGCTGCTGGAAACCAAACAGACCTCCATGGCGCTGCATTTCCGGCTGGCGCCGTCGCTGGAGGCCTTGTGCGTGCAGACGCTGTCGCGCTCCATCGACAACGCCAGCGGTCTGCAGTTGCTGCAAGGCAAATCCGTGATCGAGGTGAAGTCGGTGGGTGTGAACAAGGGCCTGGCCATCGAGGCCTTCATGAACGAGGCGCCGTTCGCCGGCCGCCTGCCCGTGTTTGCCGGCGACGACGTGACCGACGAAGCCGGCTTCGCCGTGGTGCAACGCATGGGCGGTGCCGGTATCAAGGTGGGCGCGGGCACCAGCTGCGCACGGCACTACTGCAAGAACCCCGAAGCCCTGCGTGCCTGGCTCGCGGATGCCCTTCCAACCCCTTTGATCCACACATGACCCTCTCTCCGAACGGCTTCGCGCCGCCCGCGGCCCCATCACTCTCGCTCGGCGTGGTGGGCAACTGCGCCTTCAGCGCGCTGATCGATCCCCACGGGCGTGTGGTCTGGAGCTGCCTGCCACGTTTCGATGGCGATCCGGTGTTTCACGCGCTGCTCGGCGGCACCGATGCTGAAGCGGGCTCGTGGGCGATCGAACTTGAAAACATGGTGGAGGCCAAACAACGCTACGAGCCCAACACCGCTGTGCTGGTGACGGAGCTGTGGGACAGCCAGGGCCAGGGGATTTCCATCACCGACTTCGCACCGCGCTTTCTCGCCCGCGGTCGTTACTTTCGGCCCACGCAGCTGGTGCGCCGCGTGCGCCTACTCAAAGGCGCGCCGCGCATCCGTGTGACGCTCGCACCGCGCTTCGACTGGGGCGCGCAGGCCCCGCGCATCACGTCGGGCAGCCACCACATCCGCTATGTGGGCGATGCACAAACGCTGCGCCTGCACACCGACGCGTCCATCAGCCATGTGCTGGCACACGAGCCGTTTCTGCTCACGCAAGAGCTCAACTTCATGTTCGGCCCCGACGAAACGCTGGAAGGTGGCATCGGCGACATCGCGCGCCACTTCGAGCAGGAGACGCTGGCGTACTGGCGCGGCTGGAGCCAGCGCCTGGCCCTGCCGCTTCAGTGGCAGGACGCGGTGATACGTGCCGCCATCACGCTCAAGCTCTCGCTGTTCGAAGACACCGGCGCCATCGTGGCGGCCATGACCACCAGCATTCCCGAGGCCCCGGGCAGCCAGCGCAACTGGGACTACCGCTACTGCTGGCTGCGCGACGCGTTTTTTGTGGTGCGTGCGCTCAACAGCCTGGCCGAGGTTGGCACGCTGGAGGACTACCTGCGTTGGCTCTCCAACGTGGTGGTGGGTGCGAAGGACGGTGATGCCAGCGGACACATTCAGCCACTGCACGGCATCGGGCTGGAACGCGAGTTGCCCGAGCGCATTTGTGACACCTTGCCTGGCTACCGCGGTATGGGGCCGGTGCGCGTGGGGAACCAGGCGCAGGAGCATTTTCAACACGACGTCTACGGCAATGTGGTGCTGGCCGCCGCGCAGGCCTTTCACGACAAGCGCCTGCTGCATCCGGCGGGGCTGGCCGAGTTCGAGCGCTTGGAGGCGGTGGGCGAACAGGCGGCGCGCGTCTACGACCAGCCCGACGCCGGCATGTGGGAGCTGCGCACCCGCGCCCGCGTGCACACCAGCTCGGCGCTCATGTGCTGGGCCGCCTGCGACCGGCTGGCCAAGATCGCGCTCACGCTCGATCTGCCCGGCCGTGCAGTGCACTGGGGCGACCGCGCCGCCGTCATGCGCGACCGCATCCTGGTTGAGGCGTGGAGCGAGGAGCGACAGGCGTTTGCCGAAAGCTTCGGCGGCCGCGACCTCGATGCCAGTGTGCTGCTCATGGTGGAGGTGGGTTTCATCGACCCGATGGACCCGCGCTTCGTGGCCACCCTCAAGGCGCTCGAAGCACACCTGTGCGACGGCCCCTACATGCGTCGTTACGAAGCGGCCGACGACTTCGGCAAACCCGAGACGGCCTTCAACATCTGCACCTTCTGGCGCATCGACGCGCTGGCGCGCACGGGCCGCAAGGCCGAAGCCCGCGCCATCTTCGAGACCATGCTGGCCGCGCGCAACCCGCTGGGCATGCTCTCGGAAGACACGCACGCCACCACCGGCGAAATGTGGGGCAACTACCCGCAGACCTATTCGATGGTCGGGATCATCAACGCAGCCATGCGCTTGTCAGCAACGTGGGACACGGTGATCTAGATGGGTCGCTTGGTCATCGTCTCCAACCGCGTGGCCGACCCGCGCAAGGCCGCGTCCGGCGGGCTGGCCGTGGCCGTGGGCCAAGCGCTCGAAGCCACGGGCGGGCTGTGGTTTGGCTGGAGCGGCAAGATCGTCGAAGACGGCACGCCGGGTGAAGGCGACCTGCACCTGCAGACCGCCGGCAAAGTGCAACTGGCCACGGTGGACCTGAGCCGCGAAGACCACGACAGCTACTACCTTGGCTACAGCAACGGTGTGCTCTGGCCGGTGTTCCACTACCGCCTGGACCTCGCCGATTTCGACGCAGGCTACATCGGTGGCTACCGGCGTGTGAACCAGATGATGGCGCACAAGTTGGCCGCGCTGCTGCGCCCCGACGACGTGATCTGGGTGCACGACTACCACCTGATCCCGTTGGCCGCCGAGCTGCGCGCCATGGGCTGCCAGCAGCGCATGGGTTTCTTCCTGCACATCCCCATGCCGCCGCCCTTGATCCTGGCTGCGGTGCCCGAACACGACTGGCTCATCCGCTCCCTCTTCGCCTACGACCTGTTGGGGCTGCAAAGCCAGGCCGACGTGGCGCACTTCTCGCGCTACGTGGGCACCGAGACGCAGGCCGATGTGCTCGGAGAGCACGAGTACCGCGCTTTCGGCAAGACGCTGCAGGTGCAGGCCTTCCCCATCGGCATCGATGTGGACGAGTTCATCGCGCTCGGCGAAGCGCCCGAAGCGCAGGAGATGTACCAGCAGATGAAGGACGAGTACTCGCGCCGGCGCTTGCTGCTCGGTGTCGAGCGCATGGACTACTCCAAAGGCCTGCCACAGCGCCTCAAGGCGTTTCGCCAGTTGCTTCAGGCCTACCCGGAAAACCTCGGCAGTGCCACGCTGATCCAGATCGCCGCGCCCAGCCGCGAATCGGTCGACGCGTATGCCGCCTTGAGGCAGGAGCTGGAGAGCCTGTGCGGCGCCATCAACGGCAACTTCGGTGAACTCGACTGGATGCCGGTGCGCTATATCCACCGCGATGTGGCGCGCAAACGCCTGCCTGGCCTGTACCGCGCAGCCAGCGTGGCACTGGTCACGCCGCTGCGCGACGGCATGAACCTCGTGGCCAAGGAATTCGTGGCCGCGCAAGACCCGGACGACCCGGGCGTGCTGGTGCTCTCGCGTTTTGCCGGCGCGGCCGAGCAGATGCGCGAAGCCTTGCTGGTGAATCCGTACGACACCACCCGCACGGCCGAGACAATCCAGCGCGCCTTGCACATGCCGCTTGAAGAGCGCCAGCGCCGCCACCAGGCGCTGCTGGCGGGCATTCGCGAACACGACGTGCACTGGTGGCGCCAGCGCTTCCTTGACGCTCTGGCCGCTGTCCCAGCGCCGGGATTGCCCTCCCACTGACGGGGCGTGGCGGTCTGTGACACCATGCGGCGATCAGGAGCCCACCATGACTGCTCGCAACCCTCTCAACCGCTCGCTGGCCGACGGCATCCAGCGGGTGGGTTTCCGCAAGTGGTACGAGCGTGAGCTCCTGTCCAGCCACGCGCACATGGCGCTGGCCCTGATTGCGGCAGTGGCCATGATGGCCAGCTTCGAAGCGTTCCGCGGCGCCAGTGCCGGCGAAAAACTCATGAACACCGCCTTCGTGCTCGTCTGCGCAGCCATTGCGCTGTGGTCCATGCGCCGATACCTCTACCTGCTCATGCATGCGGAAGAAATGGCCAACCAGGCCAACTGCGCCCAGTGCCAGGCCTACGGTCTGCTGAAACTGCAGGAGGTGGAGGACCGCCGGCATGCGGCACAACGCCTCGTCCCGGTGTGCTGCAAGCGATGCGGGTTCCAGTGGAATCTGCAGGACGATTGACGTGCCCTGCGGTGTGCAGTCAGCCGAACACGGAGTCGCTTTCGGCGTGTGCGCTCCCTACAAACACACGCAACACAGTGCCTTGCCCGTCCAGCTCCCAAAGACGGCCCTGCACGGTGAACTGGCGTCCTCCCAGTCGGAACACGTCGCCTGTGACCGGCGCCACGCCATGATCACGCCAGAAATCGGGTACCGCCAACGAGCTGCGGCGCATCCAGGTCTGGTCTTCGGGGTTGAACACAAGGGCAACTCGAAGGGCGGGCTGGCTCATGGTGGGCTCCTGAGGAAGAATGAACCGCAGCTTAGCGCAGCCCTGACAAGGCCCGCGCAGCGCCGAGCAGTGCAGGCGATTGCATCGAAGTGATCACCCACACGGGGATGTCTTTCAGGTAGTTTTGAAACCGACCCTTGGCCTCAAAGCGCTCGCGAAACGGCGATGCATCGAACCAGCTGCCCAGGCGCGGCACGATGCCGCCACCGACATAAACCCCACCGCGCGCACCCAGCGTAAGGGCCAGGTTGCCGGCCACGGAACCGAGCATGGCGCACAGCATGTTGAGGGCTTCCAGTGCGTGTGGCTGGCGCGCATTCAAGGCGGCGTCCACCACGGCAGCGGCGGTGCCCAGTCCGCTCAGCGCCACGCCGTCGGCCTCGCACAGCAGCGTGAAAGCGTCCAGCAGGCCCTGGCCGCTGCACAGGCGCTCGGCCGAGGCGCGGCCATAAAGCCGGGTGAGACCGTCCATCACCAGCCGCTCACGCGCGCTCACCGCCGGCAACGTCACATGTCCGCCCTCGCCTTCCAGCGGCACCCAGCCACCCGAACCATCGGGCACCAGCCCCGAGACGCCCAGACCTGTGCCTGCACCGAGCAAGCCGATGGCCTTGCCGGGCTGCGCCACACCGCCGCCGACCTGGCGCAGTTCGCTGGCGGGCAGGTCGGGCAGCGCCAGGGCGAGCGCGGTGAAGTCGTTGAGCAGTCGCAGGTGGTTCAGGCCGAACTCGGCCTTGACGGCGGACTGCGAGAAGGCCCAGTGGTGGTTCGTCATGCGGACCTGATCGCCCGTGATCGGGTTGGCAATGGCAATCGCTGCCATGGCCGGCCGGCCTCGGCCCAGTCCATCAAGGTATGCCTGCATGGCGGCTTGCAGCGTGGGGAAGTCGGCACAGGCCAACACGCGCACATCGGTCAGTGGCGCACCGGCATCACCTTGCCAGGCAAAGCGGGCGTTGGTGCCGCCCACATCGGCCAGCAGGCGGCCGGTCGCGGAAACATCAGGGGACATCGCGGTGTGCCTCGGTGAGTGCGCAGCGCCCGGGGCAGGCTGCGCAAAGCGGCGGATGATAGCCCGGCACCTGCAGCGCCGACACCGGGGTCAACCCGGGCGCTGCGCGCGTGCCCAACGCACGATGTCGGCCGCCCCCATGGCGCCTGGCTGGCGGGCCACCTCGCGACCACCGACGAACAGCGCCAGCGTGGGAATGCTGCGGATCTGCAGCCGTGCGCCCAGCGCCTGCGCTTCTTCGGTGTTCACCTTGGCCAGCCGCATGTGAGGCTCCAGCTCCCGCGCCGCGGCTTCAAACTGCGGCGCCATCGCTCGGCAAGGCCCGCACCAGGGCGCCCAGAAATCCACCAGCACAGGCACCTGCGAGCGGGCAATGTGTTTGTCGAACGCGGCCTCGTCCAGCGCCACCGGGTGGCCGGTGAACAGCGGCTGGTGGCATTTGCCGCAGTCGGGCGCCTGCGAGAGGCTGGCACTCGCCACGCGGTTGGTGGTGTGGCAGTGGGGGCAGACGATGTGCAGGGGTTCGGTACTCATGGTCTTGAAGTGGTGGCCGAGGCGCCGAATGCAAGCCCTTCAGACCAGGTAGCTGATGAGGCTGGCCAGCATGCTCAGCACGATGGTGGTGGCGAACGGCAGGTTCCAGTCGCGCCCGAAGGCCTTGAAGCGCACGTCGCCCGGCAAGCGGCCAAAGCCCAGGCGCTGCAGCATCGGCGTGAACCAGCTGATGAGCAGCAAGGCCAGGAAGATGACGATCATCCAGCGGATCATGGTCAGAGCCTGTGTGTGCGGTCGCCCACCGCAAAACCCAAGGGCGCCCAGCCCTGCGCGCTGGCGGCAGGGACCAGCGCGATCACCTTGAACAGCTCGCCCATTTCGTGTTCGTTGAGCAGTTTCTGCATCATCGCGTTCTGTCGCGCATCGGCGGTCTGCGCCAGCGTCAGCAAGCCGCAGTTCAGCAGAAAGCGGCCCTGGCTGGTGTAGCCCATGACCGACATGCCGGCGTCCTGCGCGGCCAGGGCGATGCCGGTGAAGTTCACGTGCGCGGTGATGTCCTTCTGACCCACCTCCACCAGCGGGTTGCTGTCGCTGCGGTGCGCACGGTGGCACATCAGCGTGCCCATGTGGCGTTGCGGGTGGACGTACTCGGCCTCGGGGAATCCATAGTCCAGGAAGAACGCCGCACCGCGCTGCAGACGATCCGCCAAGGTTCGCACGAAGGCCTCGGCCTGCGGGTGGATTTCGGTCAGGTAGTCGTGTTCGCCGGGCACCTCCAGCGGCGGGCGAAGCTCGGTGGGCCGGTCTGCCCAGACCAGCTGCTCTTCGTGCCATGCCACGCCGCGCTCGAACCAAGCCCCACCAACTCGCGCCACCAACTGCACCGGCATCGCGTCCAGCACCTCGTTGCCGAGCACCACGCCGTCCATGCGCTCGGGCAAGGCGTCGACCCAACGCACCACATTCGCGTGCGCAGCCAGTGTGGCGCGCTGGCGCTCGCGCAGGCTGCCCGAAAGATCCACGATGGTGTAGCGGCGCAGCGGCCGGCCCTGATCGGCCAGCGCATCGATGACCTGCAAGGCCAGCGCACCGGTGCCTGCGCCAAACTCCCACACCTCGTCGGTGCCGGTAGCGTCCATGGCCTGCGCCACCTGGCGGGCCAGGGTGTGGCCGAAGAGCGGTGTGAGTTCGGGCGCGGTCACGAAGTCGCTGCCGCCTTGCGGCGTGTGGCCGAATTTCGCCGATGTGTTCGCGTAGTAACCCAGGCCCGGCTCGTACAAGGCCATGGCCATGAAGCGGTCGAAGGGCAGCCAGCCCCCGGCTTGTGCGATGGCCCCGACCACCCGCTCAAGGAGGTCGCTCGTTAAACTCGTTGGTTCTGTTGCCATGGGGGTCTGCACCCCCGGATTGTCGCCCAATGCCCCCTTCCACCTCCCCCGCCACCACTGAAGTGCGCACCGTGCTCGTGACCGGCGCGGGCAAGCGCCTGGGCCGCGAGATCGCCCTTACGCTGGCACGCGCCGGCTGGAACGTGGCCGTGCACCACCGCCACTCGGTGGCCGACGCGCAGCAGACCGCAGCCGACTGCGACGCCCTCACCGGCCGCCCAAACAGCGCAGCCCCCTTCTTCGCCGACCTGGCCGATGAGACCAGCGTGCGCTCGCTCCTTCCTGCCGTGGTGTCGCGCTTCGGGCAGATCGACGCGGTGGTCAACAGCGCTTCCACCTTCGAAAACGACAGTGCACAGAGCTTCGGCTTCACGGCCATGGAGACCCACCTGCGCGCCAACACCGGTGCAGCCGTGCTGCTGGCGCAGGCCCTGCACGAGCACCTGAGCGTGCGCGACGCACGCGGCGCGGTGGTCAACCTGCTCGACCAGAAGCTCTGGAACATGAACCCGGACTTCTTCAGCTACACGCTCTCCAAGGCCGCGCTGGAAGCCGCCAACACCATGCTGGCGCTGGCCCTGGCCCCGCGCGTGCGCGTGGTGGGTGTGGCGCCCGGCCTCACTCTCACCAGCCACCTGCTGAGTGACGAACAGTTCGCCGCGCTGCACAAACAATCCCCGCTGGGTCGCTCGTCAACACCCGAAGACGTGGCCGCCACCGTGGCCTTTGCGCTGTCCAATTCGTCCATCACCGGCACCACGCTGCTGGTGGACGGCGGCCAGCACCTCATGCGCTTCGAGCGCGATTTTTCGCTCATGTGAACCAGACCGATGCCCATGACCGCCACCTACGCCGGCACCCAGATCCTCACACTCACCGGTTTGCGCTTCAACGCCAACCTGGGCATCCTCGACCATGAAAAATCGGCACCACAGCCGATCCAGGTGGACGCCGAACTCAACCAGGGCACGCAACCCCTGCTGCCGCACGACGACGACATCGGCCATGTGCTCGACTACCGCAAGGTGCGCCAGATCATCATCGACGAGTGCACCGCCGAACACGTGAACCTGTTGGAAAGCCTGATCGGCAAACTCACGCGCCGGCTGATGCAGCTGCCCGGGGTGATCGGCGTGCGCGTGAAAATCGCCAAGCTGGAGATCTTTGACGACTGCGAAGTCGCGATCCGCATGGAAAGCGGGCAGTGGTGAGGCCTGCGGCCACCTCAGCGGCCCGAATCAAGTGAAATTTGTAAAGTTAGTATGTTCATATAACTTTGCAAATTTCAGTAGAATTGCCCCATGAATCCCGTTCGCAACCCCTTCGCCCCGGGAGCGGGCACGCCTCCGCCCGAGCTCGCGGGCCGCGACGCCTTGCGCGAGTCCCTGCGCATCGCGCTGGAACGTGCGCGCATCGGTCGCCCCGCCAAGAGCGCCATGCTGGTGGGACTGCGCGGGGTCGGCAAAACCGTGTTGCTGGACCGGGTGCGCGACGATGCCGAAGCCGCTGGCATTCACACGGTGAGACTGGAAGCGCCGGAAGGCCGGTCGCTGCCCGCGCTGCTCGCGCCGCAGTTGCGCCAGGCCCTGCTGCGCCTGAGCCAGACCGAAGCCGCCAAGGCGTTTGCCATCCGGGGCTTGCGTGCACTCGCCGGATTCGCCAGCCGGCTGAAGGTGACCTACAACGACATCGAAGTCGGCATTGATTACGACGCAGAGCCCGGTCTGGCCGATAACGGCGATCTGGAACACGACCTGCAGGCGCTGATGGAACAGGTGGGCCTGGCCGCCAAGGCGGCCGGTACCGCGCTGGCCCTCTTCATTGACGAGCTGCAATACGTTGAAGAAGCGCAGCTCGCAGCACTCATCACGGGCCTGCACCGCACAGCGCAGCGGCAGTTGCCGGTGGTCCTGGTGGGCGCTGGCTTGCCGCAGTTGCGCGGCCAGTTGGGCAACGCCAAGTCCTATGCGGAGCGGCTGTTTGACTTTCCCGAGATCGGCGCACTCACCAAAGAGGCTGCGACGCAGGCCATCGAGAAACCGATGAACGACGAAGGGGTTGCAATCACCCCAGCCGCGTTGCACGAGATCCTGCGCGTGAGCCAGGGCTACGCCTATTTTCTGCAGACCTGGGGCAGCCACACCTGGCTGGCTGCGGACGCCAGCCCGGTCGGCATCGATGCGGTGCGCAAGGCCAGCGCCACAGCCATCGCCGCGCTCGACGAGGGTTTCTTCCGGGTGCGCTTCGACCGCTGCACGCCCAAGGAAAAGAAGTACCTGCGCGCCATGGCCGAGCTGGGCGAAGGCCCGCACCGCTCGGGCGATATCGCGACCTGCCTGAACGAAAAAGTCTCGTCGCTGGCGCCCACACGCAGCTCGCTGATCACCAAGGGCATGGTCTGGAGCCCCACGCACGGCGACACGGCTTTCACGGTGCCCATGTTCGCGGCGTTCATGAAACGCATCGTGCCCGTGATGGAATGAAACACCCCTGAGCGCTGCGCGCCTGAAGGAATACCCATGAACACCGAACACGAAAACCACAAACTCGAAAAACGCCTGTGCCGCGAGGTCGGCCGCGCAATCGTGGACTACAACATGATCGAAGAAGGCGACCGCGTGATGGTCTGCCTCTCGGGCGGCAAGGACAGCTACGCCATGCTCGACATCCTGCAGA
>LNFM01003046.1_pt1 | contig 35958 bp, 25 predicted proteins | sample 596031 | NCBI WGS metagenome assembly LNFM01 (sample SAMN04254537, study PRJNA301005) | activated carbon metagenome | isolation source: dual media filters at the Ann Arbor, Michigan drinking water treatment plant | place: USA: Ann Arbor | reverse complement strand
TAATCACAAGAAGAGCGCCACTGGAGTGGCGCGCTCCCAGCCATGAGCTTCCCTCTCGCAGCGCCACCATTTTCTCAGCATCGTGGTGCGCGCCAGCGTGCTGGGGGTCTCCCCACGCTTCGCGTGGGGAGGAGGAAAAGTAAAACGAGGGTCTTTTCTTGCGGTCGGTGCGGTCGCTTGCGGTCGCAGCCAATGAAATCAAGGGGTTGGAGCGACCGCAAGAACCGCCCGGAAGCGGCCCGTGCGGTCGCAGGGCCGTTCTTGCGGTCGCACCCCCGGGAGCGGCGACCCAAGCGGCGACCCTCACGATACGTCCCAGTCGATGCCGGGCGCGTCCGGTGCGGACTCGCGCGTCAGGACGACGCCCTTTGGCGGGTTCCGTGACGGCAGCTCGAGCTCGAGGCGGATCAGCCGCCGCCGCGACCTGGGGTGGCGGTGGAAGGAGACGTCGATGCCGAGCGGCCGCAGCTGGCCCATGCCCTGGCGCAGCCGCTCGCCCAGCACGCGCGCGTTGCCCGGCCACTCCCGGCTGCCGCGCGCGCCGAAGAAATACGGCTCGATGTCGACCAGCAGCTGGCTGGCCGTCCCCTCCCAGAGCTCCTCGAGCTCCGCCAAGCCCAGCACGGCATCGATCAGCGGGTCGGCATCGACGCCATCGATGACGACGCCGTGCCGGTTGGCCCGGTAGACCTCGAGGAACGTCCCGGCCGGCCACAGCGAAGCCTGGCAGGCGCCCGCCCACAGCACGAAATCCGCCAGCCGCGGCAGGCCCGCCGGCCGCTCCGTGCCGGCGCGCCGCAGGCCTTCGGCGACGGCCGTTAGGAGGACCCCGAGCAGCCGCGGACGCTCGGCCTCGAACGCTGCCCACAGCTCCGCCTCCGGGCGCCGGTCGGCCTCGCCGATGCCGGCCAGGGTGATCACCAGGGCGCGCTCGGCGAGCTCGGGCCGCGTCACCAGATCGGCGATTCCGTTCACGATCACCGGCCGCGCGGCGCCGGCGCCGCCGACCCGGCGGCACAGCGCGTCGGCCCACCACGGCGGCATGGCCGAGAGATTGTCGAAGGCCACCACATGCGCGGCGCGGCCGGCCGCGAGCAGCTCGCGGTCCTTGCCCGGCAGCCCGCGCGGCGGCAAGGCGGTCGGGTCGATCAAGGCCTGCAGCATGGCCGTGCCGGTCGACTTGCCCGAGCCCTGCTCGCCCGTCAGGACCAGGATCGGGCAAGGCCCGCGATCGCGCAGCGCGGCGAGCGCCCAGGCGACGACCAGCACCAGGTTCTCCCGGGTGCCGAGGTTGAGGAAGCCCGCCAGTCGCTCGATCGACCCGCCGGCCTCGGGGACCGGCAAGGCGCGCTGCGACGGCGGCCGGCGGAAGCGCACCGGCGGCGCCGCGACGAAGCGCCAGCCCGCCGCGTCGATCTCCACGGCGCGCCACGTCTCGTCGCCGAGATCGAGATAGAGCTTCCCGGCCAGGCCGCCGACGCGCAGGTGCAGGGCCCGCTCGGGCAGGCCCTGCCCGGGTGCCCCGGCGACCGCCTGCGCCTCGATCACGCCCGCCGCCTCGTGCAGCGCCACCGTCGACGGCGCGCTGCGATGCGCCTCGAAAAAGCGCCGGGTCAGCCAGCGGCGAAAGCCCCGGCTGCGGACCGGCCAGGTCTCGCGGCGGCCGTCGATCGCGAGATCGGCGTACACCTCGCCCTCGGGGGTGCGGAACAGCGCGGCGGGCCCGGCCAGCGCGACCAGCCGGTCGGCCGGGCGGACGCGCACGGCGGGGGACTCGGCCGCGGCGGGATCGCGAGCCTCGGCACCATCGGGCTCGGCATCGGCGGCCCGGCCGGCGTCGGGTTCGCCGGCGCCGACGTCGGCGTCGCCGTCGACGACGTCCGTCTCGCCGTCACGGGTATCGCCATCAGAGGCCTCGCCATCGCCGGCGTCGAGGTCGCCTTCGGCGACGGCGTCATCGGCCTTGTCCGGCACGCCCTCCGCCTGCGGGGCCGCGGAGCGAGGCAGGCGGCCGCTGGCCATCGCCCGGTACCTTTCCGCCGCTGCCCTGATCATTTGCCGCTCGCCCGCCAGGGTCACGCCAGGATCGTTGAAGATCCGCTGAAGGATGGCGTCCATGGGATGGCCGGTCGCATTCCTGGCTCCGTTGACCGGCCGTTCGTCGACGCTCGCGGCGGGTGATGTCTCGGTCTCGCTCATCGTGTCTCGCCTGCGGAGGGGTGGCGACAGGCCGGAGCAGGACGGTTCGACGTCCCGTCGACCGGGCGCGGACGAGCCGACGGCAGGATCGAGCCAAAAGGCGCGTGCAATTGATTGCACTGGTTCTCGCTCATCGTGCCCCGCACGCGGTTTGTGGTGATACACCTGAGTAGGAGGGTCTCGCGTTGCGTCAAGTCGGGGCGACGGCGCTGGCGGCAATTTGCGGCCAGCATCGAGCAAGGCGCCTGTGCAGCGAATTGATCGCCGGGTGTCCCTGGCAGCGCGCCAGCTCTATCCGGCTCGCAATCGAGCAGCGATCACCTCAGCCAGATTGGAGCAACCGGGCGATCGCGCGCAGCACGCGACCCTCGGCACAGTGCAGCGCTCGTCGCAAGAGGTCCTGCTCGACTTCGCCTGCGCGCCGCTCGGGGTAACGAGCGGTCAGGCCTTCGACTTCGTACCTCGATGTGGGCGCCCTGAGACGGCCGGCCCGTCCCCTGCGAGCTGTGGTCGACGCGGCCGTCGTGCGGTTGCTTCGGCCTCGGGACGAGGCTCACGCATGCCGTGTACCTTCGTGATGCCACCGCCGACCGCGACGGCATTGTCGGGCACCATGCGATGGGTGCGACCGGCCTCGAGCTGCTCGGCCAGGTCCTGGACGCCAAGGTCTCCTGCACGGTGGTGCCGGAACCGGTGGCGCCCGGCAGATCGGGTACGTAAGCGAAGATCTCGCCTCCCTTGTTGGTCTCGACGACGGCGACATAGAACGTGGACATTCTTCCCCGAGCCTAGAAGACCACATCGTCGCGGCAATTCACGACCAGCTCGGCAATCGACGCGTTGTTGGAAAGGCGGAGCAGGGTCAGCACGACCTCGGCGATGTCGGACGGTGCCATCATCTGCTCGTGCGGGAAGGTCGTGACATCGGCCGTCATGTCAGTGGCGACGAAGCCGGGGCAGAGCGCCGTGCAGCGCACACCGTCGGACCAGCCGGCCCGGCGCGTGGCGTGAGAGAGCGCGACGGCCGCGAACTTGGTCATCGCGTAGCCCACATTGTTGTTGTAGACCGCCTTGCCGGCAATCGATGCGACGTTGACGATGCGGCCCGCGCCACAACGCCGCAAATGCGGCAGCGCGAGGCGAATCATCGACAGCGGCGCCTTGACGTTGATTGCCCACATCCGGTCGAGAACGTCGTCCTTCTCGTCCTCGACGGTGACGCGGAGCGCCAGCCCGGCATTGTTGACGAGACCGTCGATGCGACCGAAGCGCTCGACCGTCGCCGCGACCCACGCGCGATGCGTCGACTGATCCTCGGCGTCGAAACGCGCCGTCAGGTGGCGTTCGGAGGCCCATCCGGCCGTCATCGCGCCCGTCGATGCGGGATCGCGCACGCCCAGGCTCAGCGTGTAGCCGGCATCGTAGAGGGCCTCGGCAATGGCGCGCCCGATGCCGCGATTGGCACCGGATATCAGAATGACCCGACCGGCGGGGCCCAGCATCGTCACGGTCTCCCCTCAGCCGAAGAGCACGACGCAGCGCACCTCTATGCTCCAGCGATCCGGCGCGTCCGGCGGCGTGGTCGCATCCGCGAAGGCGCTGTGAAAGGAGAACGTGCAAGGCCCGTCCCCGTGATCCGCCTCCCGGCCGCTGGTCCGGGCCATCCGGCCGGCCGAGTCCCACTGCTTGATCAGCAGCGCCTCGTCGCGCGTGAGGGCCGGATAGAAGCACCAGTCGTGGCAGGGGGCATGCTTGGCGAAGTAGTTCTCCCCGATACGGTCGGCATAGTGGATCTCGAACACCACCAGATCCGCGGGCCGCACGCTGGCGGCGTCGCACAGCGCCAGCGGGTCGATCGCCACGGGCTCGGGCGCGATGTTTCGCCAGAGGTTGACGATGCCGAAGCGACCGCCGGCTATGGCCTCCTCGACCTCGTCGGGGTCGAGGAGCGCCTTGCTCTCGCCCAGCACGCTGCGCAGCGTGTCGTTGGATCCCGGCGGTCGGGCCAGGTCGCGCAGCCGTTGCGGCGCGCTGGTCAGCGTGTAGTCGCCGTGCACCACGCGGGCCGGCCCCTGCACCTGCTGACCTTCCTCGATACGCCGCTTGCTCGCCTTGCCGGCCGCCGAACGCACATTGTGATCGAACGCCGCGACAAGGCGCGCGCCGCACGCCTCGCGGACCACCTCGGCACAATGAGGATAGTAGTCGCGCACGACCTGCCGGTTGTCGAGGAAGTCGAGGTCGCGCCTCGGCAGCGGCCGCTTGTGCATCTCGAAGCCGTTCGAGGCCAGCGTCTTGCGGTCCGCCCCGCCCAGCTGCCGCGCATCCTGCACCGGCATCTGGAACGGCGCGAGGTCGACGCCCTCCCATCGCGAGTCGCTGCCGTCGAGATCGCGCCGGGTCAACACGCTGCCGTTGCGGTACAGCGACGGTTGCGCGGCATCGCTCATGTAATTGAACGTTCCGGTACGCGCGGCCAGCGTCATGGCACCATCCTCTTTCAATCCCGTCCGAGACTTCTAGCGCGACGGCCTCGCATCGCATATCGTCCTCGATAGAAGCCGGCGTCAAGCTGCCATCGCTCCAGTGGAGGACCGCCAGATGCAAGTGTTCGCCGATCCGATCACGGTAAACTGCCGCAAGGTGCTGGCAGGGCTCGAGTTGCTTGGCGTCGACTACACGCTGTCGAAAGTCGACTACTTCAAGGGTGAGCAGAAGAGCGACGAGTTCAAGAAGATAAACCCGAACGCGGCTCTGCCGGCGATGAAGGATGGCGACCTGGTACTGTGGGAATCGAATGCCATCCTGCAGTACGCCGCCGACAAGCATGGCAAGACGGAATACTACCCGACCGACCCGGCCAGGCGGGCCGACATAAACCGCTGGCTGCTGTGGGAAGCGGCATCGTGGTTCCCGAGCTGCTACGTCTACCTCGTCGAGAACTGCGTCAAGCCGCTGCTCGGCGGCGCGCCGGACCAGGCGGTGCTGGATGGCGAGGCGGCGAATTTCCACAAGCTGGCCGGCATCCTCGACCAGCGGCTGAGCACCAGCACATGGCTGTGCGGTGACCGGCCGACCATCGCCGACATCGCCGTCGCGGCGCCCATGCACCTGCACGAATGGTCCAAGCTGCCGCTCGACGAGCATCCGAACCTGAAGAGGTGGATCAGCACGTGTGTCGAGCGGCTTCCGGCGTGGAAGGCCACTCACGTCGATGTGGGCTTTACGATCGCCAGTGCCGCCTGACCGGCTCTCGAGACGCGGACGTCTCAGCACTGGATGAAGGCTTCGGGGCCCGAGACGGCTGCCGTCATGGAGTTGACGATACGGCTGGCGGCGAACCCGAAGATGCTTGCAGCACGTCGAGAGCGTGCGATCCTTCGATTCGCGACGCCGAGGCGCCGGGCGTCGTGACTCTACCGACGCGGCAAGGTCGGAACGCGTTGTCGACGTTGACCTGAAGGTGGCCGATCGACGGGTCGACGGCTGCCGTCGGGCGGAGCCTGCCTGTCCATCCGGCTCATGCCGCTCGCCGTCGCGGCACGAGTTTTCGGACCTTGCCAACCGCCGGCCGGCGCCGCGCCTGAGCCACGTCGTAACCCGCCTGCATGCGGACCAGCGTATCGGCATCGACGCCGAACGCCTTCTCCAGCCGCAGCGCCAGATCAGCGGTCAGGCCGGCCCGACCGTTGAGCAGCGCCGAAAACGCCTGCCGCGATATGCCGAGCCCCTCGGCCACCCGGGCGACGCCGAGCCCGGACGGCTCGACAAGCTCCAGCAGGACGAACCGGCCGGGGTGTGGCGGATCGAGCAGGCGGTACGACATGGTTTGCAATCTCCTGATGATAGTCTTCCAGATCGAGGTTCACGACGGCCTGCTCATCCACATCGAAGGTAATGCGCCAATTCCCTGTGAGGCGGACGCTCCACGTGCCGCGCCGGTCCCCTGTCAGCCGATGGACCGTCCAATAGGGCACTGTCTTGAGCTTTTCCGCATCGGCGGCGCTTTGCAGAAAGAACAGAATGTTGCGAATCCTCTCGACAGAAGGCGCTGGCAAGCCGCTCGCATCTCCGTGCTGAAGAAGGCGCCTCAACCCGCGATGCCTGACCGTCCTGAAGCGCGAGCTTCAATGAGGCCGAGGCGCGAACGCCTCGGATGCACTCCTCGTTCGCCGCACTCTACGGCACCGCCGAGCTTCAATGAGGCCGAGGCGCGAACGCCTCGGATGCGGGCCACGCTCACAACCGGGCGCTCAGGATCGTGCAGCTTCAATGAGGCCGAGGCGCGAACGCCTCGGATGCCACCATCAACCAGCTACGCCAAGCGTTCCAAATCCAGCTTCAATGAGGCCGAGGCGCGAACGCCTCGGATGCGCGGAGCGCGGTGTTCGATCGGCCGGCGGCGGACGTGCTGCTTCAATGAGGCCGAGGCGCGAACGCCTCGGATGCACAGCAGCGAGCCCGCGAGGGCGGCGGCCATCGTCCAGCTTCAATGAGGCCGAGGCGCGAACGCCTCGGATGCCACGCAATCAGGCCGCCCTTCGTCTCACCTACTGCCTTGCTTCAATGAGGCCGAGGCGCGAACGCCTCGGATGCCTTGCCGTCCGGTCGCGTCATCGCGTTGCCCCCCTCTGCTTCAATGAGGCCGAGGCGCGAACGCCTCGGATGCTTGCACAAGCTCGACAAGCGCGACCGCAGCTTGGAGCGGCTTCAATGAGGCCGAGGCGCGAACGCCTCGGATGCCACGGACGATGATGGTCGACTGCACCACGTCGCTGGTGCTTCAATGAGGCCGAGGCGCGAACGCCTCGGATGCGGCTCGATCGTGCTGTCGGTCTCCACGTCGACCACCCTTCAATGAGGCCGAGGCGCGAACGCCTCGGATGCGACGGCCGCATCCGCCGCGACCATCAACCAGCTCCGCCCTTCAATGAGGCCGAGGCGCGAACGCCTCGGATGCCGATGGATAGGTACGCGATGACGACGCTGCATCTCCTGCGCCTTCAATGAGGCCGAGGCGCGAACGCCTCGGATGCACTGATACAGCGGCCGCCACAGGTCCTTGTCCGCGCTCCTTCAATGAGGCCGAGGCGCGAACGCCTCGGATGCCAATCCGCGACGGAGGGGTGTCTTGCCCCTCCCTACGCCCTTCAATGAGGCCGAGGCGCGAACGCCTCGGATGCACGTCGTGGTCCGCCGGCCCGCCGTGACGTCGAAATTCCTTCAATGAGGCCGAGGCGCGAACGCCTCGGATGCTGCGTCTATCTCGGCGGCGTGAGCGTCGGGTGGTTCTACCTTCAATGAGGCCGAGGCGCGAACGCCTCGGATGCTGCGGCGCACCGGGATGTGCGGCGCGACCTCGGCGCGCCTTCAATGAGGCCGAGGCGCGAACGCCTCGGATGCCAAGTATGGCCTGGCCACCACCGACATCGACGCCGCCCTTCAATGAGGCCGAGGCGCGAACGCCTCGGATGCGTTCGACGTCGCGGCCGCGATCAACGCCGCGGTGACCAACCTTCAATGAGGCCGAGGCGCGAACGCCTCGGATGCAACTCAATCCAGGAGCATCGATTGGCTAAGTCCAACCTTCAATGAGGCCGAGGCGCGAACGCCTCGGATGCGTAGGTCGTCATCGCCGGGCCAGCGGGGCCGATGTCCCTTCAATGAGGCCGAGGCGCGAACGCCTCGGATGCTCGATTGGCTCCGGTGGCGGCGGTCGCTCGGTGTCGTCCCTTCAATGAGGCCGAGGCGCGAACGCCTCGGATGCGTTCGCCAAGGGCGTCGTGACCAGGGACGCCTGGGAGAACCTTCAATGAGGCCGAGGCGCGAACGCCTCGGATGCGGGCGGCAAGGCCGCCAAGGGCAACGGCAAGGCCGCTGCCCTTCAATGAGGCCGAGGCGCGAACGCCTCGGATGCCCGGCGCGCCGGTGACGTTCATCCGCAGCCACTTCTCCCTTCAATGAGGCCGAGGCGCGAACGCCTCGGATGCGCCGCTCCCCGCGGTGCCTCCAGCCGGAATGGCGGTAGCCCTTCAATGAGGCCGAGGCGCGAACGCCTCGGATGCAGAGCCGAACGTGCTCTCGGCATTCCTCGACTGGATCCTTCAATGAGGCCGAGGCGCGAACGCCTCGGATGCTTCAGGAAGGGCAACGCGAAGTGACAGCGAAGCGCATCCCTTCAATGAGGCCGAGGCGCGAACGCCTCGGATGCTCGAGCGCCTGACGGAGCTGCGCGAGCTCGGGCTGGGACCTTCAATGAGGCCGAGGCGCGAACGCCTCGGATGCGGCACGGCGTGGGTCCAGGGCGACCGGCTGTTCTTCCTTCAATGAGGCCGAGGCGCGAACGCCTCGGATGCCACGTCCTCGAGCTGCTCGGCGGTCAGCTGCTTGAACCTTCAATGAGGCCGAGGCGCGAACGCCTCGGATGCCTGTTCCGTCTGGATGGCGATGGTCTCGTCCGACTCGTCCCTTCAATGAGGCCGAGGCGCGAACGCCTCGGATGCCCCGAGCCATGCGCGGCAACCCAACGAGGATTGGGGCCCCTTCAATGAGGCCGAGGCGCGAACGCCTCGGATGCAAACGGCGGCGTGATCGGTGTCTCGCCGATCATGCACCTTCAATGAGGCCGAGGCGCGAACGCCTCGGATGCGCAGGATTGCCGCCCGCGCCGCTCTCAAGGCAGGGCCTTCAATGAGGCCGAGGCGCGAACGCCTCGGATGCGATCCGCATGAACGTCTGGCCGAGTTCCTCGAATGACCTTCAATGAGGCCGAGGCGCGAACGCCTCGGATGCCTGCCTCGGCTCCAAATTCTACAGCCATCAAGCCTGGACAACCCTTCAATGAGGCCGAGGCGCGAACGCCTCGGATGCTCGGTCGCGGCGAGCACGCGCATCCAGCGGCCCCCGGCCCTTCAATGAGGCCGAGGCGCGAACGCCTCGGATGCGACCACGCGGCGCCGGTCGTCGATCGCGAGCACCGGGTCCCTTCAATGAGGCCGAGGCGCGAACGCCTCGGATGCGCCGTGGCGATGGACATCGTCACGCATGGCGATGCCATCCTTCAATGAGGCCGAGGCGCGAACGCCTCGGATGCCTGGCGGTTCGCGCCGAGGGCTCGAAGCTCGCGGCCTACCTTCAATGAGGCCGAGGCGCGAACGCCTCGGATGCACGTCGAAGCCAGCCGCAACCTACGAAAGCCTAAAGTCCTTCAATGAGGCCGAGGCGCGAACGCCTCGGATGCCCTGCCCGGAGACAGTCGCGAACGACACGCCGGAGCCGAGCCTTCAATGAGGCCGAGGCGCGAACGCCTCGGATGCGACGCTATCCAAGGGCGGCAAACGCTCGCTGCGGCAGAACCTTCAATGAGGCCGAGGCGCGAACGCCTCGGATGCTTGGCGAGCATTTCGACATCTGCGGCGACCGCACCCGGCCCTTCAATGAGGCCGAGGCGCGAACGCCTCGGATGCCGAGTTCGTAGCCGGACAGCCAGCAAGCGTTGATCGGGTGCCTTCAATGAGGCCGAGGCGCGAACGCCTCGGATGCGAAGCTGAGGCGATGGTGCGGTTGCGCCCGTTCCTTGAACCTTCAATGAGGCCGAGGCGCGAACGCCTCGGATGCGGAGCGGGCGCTCTGGTCTGCTGTCGATCCAGACGCCTTCAATGAGGCCGAGGCGCGAACGCCTCGGATGCGCCGGTCCGGGTGGACAGCAACAACCCGCAGACGCGGAGCCTTCAATGAGGCCGAGGCGCGAACGCCTCGGATGCGAGCCTGGACATGCAGGTCACCGAGGACCAGCTGCGCCTTCAATGAGGCCGAGGCGCGAACGCCTCGGATGCGTGATCGTCGAATGCTGGCCGATCTGGAAGTCCGTCCCTTCAATGAGGCCGAGGCGCGAACGCCTCGGATGCAGGGGAACCTGAAGGGGCTGATGTGGAGCCTGCCCGGCCTTCAATGAGGCCGAGGCGCGAACGCCTCGGATGCCCTCTGGAACGCGTTCTCGCCGTTCCCTCCGAACGACCTTCAATGAGGCCGAGGCGCGAACGCCTCGGATGCCCCTGCGTGATCAGCGGGATCGATGTCGCTTCCTCGCCCTTCAATGAGGCCGAGGCGCGAACGCCTCGGATGCCACCTGACTCGATGCCGAAACCGTCGCGAGATCGCTCCTTCAATGAGGCCGAGGCGCGAACGCCTCGGATGCCGCTTTACGACAGGGTCGATGTAATTGGAGATTCCAGCGCCCTTCAATGAGGCCGAGGCGCGAACGCCTCGGATGCACGACCTCGGCGCCGATACCCTCAAGCTGCTGCTGACCCTTCAATGAGGCCGAGGCGCGAACGCCTCGGATGCGGCATCTGCTGGTGTCGCCTTCGTCGTCATCGAGACATTCCTTCAATGAGGCCGAGGCGCGAACGCCTCGGATGCTGGCTGCTGCGAAGAAGACCATCGATGAGCTCACAGACCTTCAATGAGGCCGAGGCGCGAACGCCTCGGATGCAATGGCGGTGTCACCGTGCTGTGCGACGACTGTCACGCCCTTCAATGAGGCCGAGGCGCGAACGCCTCGGATGCGCGGCAATGCCAAGCGAAAGCATGTGCCGTTCAATTCGCCTTCAATGAGGCCGAGGCGCGAACGCCTCGGATGCGCCGCCATGGGACTCGCCCGCAATGTGACGTAAGGAGCCTTCAATGAGGCCGAGGCGCGAACGCCTCGGATGCCTCTGCATGAGATACGCCTGCCCGGCTTCGAGCGAACCTTCAATGAGGCCGAGGCGCGAACGCCTCGGATGCGCGCAAGCGGCGGCATTGCGCACATGGATCGACAAGCCTTCAATGAGGCCGAGGCGCGAACGCCTCGGATGCCTCCTGGTGGAGTGGAGCGCTCGCCGTTCTGGCTGCGACCCCTTCAATGAGGCCGAGGCGCGAACGCCTCGGATGCCGCGCCACGAAGGCGAGGAACAGGAGGAAGTGATGCCCCTTCAATGAGGCCGAGGCGCGAACGCCTCGGATGCGACGGCGACCATGCCTTGCCGCCACTGCGTCGAGGTCACCCTTCAATGAGGCCGAGGCGCGAACGCCTCGGATGCCTGAGGTGAGAAGGAATCGCCCCTTGGCGTTCTCGACGACCTTCAATGAGGCCGAGGCGCGAACGCCTCGGATGCCTGGCGCGCGATTCTCTGTCGGCGCCAGCGACGGCAACCCTTCAATGAGGCCGAGGCGCGAACGCCTCGGATGCGCCGAGCCTCACCAGCCCGTCCGCCGTATCTGGAAGGTCCTTCAATGAGGCCGAGGCGCGAACGCCTCGGATGCACGACGGTCAAGTGGAACAACGCGGCGTTCAACGTCCTTCAATGAGGCCGAGGCGCGAACGCCTCGGATGCCCGAGCTATTTGGGTTGGCGAATCGGATCGTGCCGGTCCTTCAATGAGGCCGAGGCGCGAACGCCTCGGATGCTCATCGAGGGCATGGCCAACGAGGACGACGTTCTCAACCTTCAATGAGGCCGAGGCGCGAACGCCTCGGATGCGATGGCCGCTTCGTCGGCGATCTTAACCGCTGACCGCCCTTCAATGAGGCCGAGGCGCGAACGCCTCGGATGCTCCTGTCGGGTCCTTCGCGCCGTGATCCCGGTACCAGAGCCTTCAATGAGGCCGAGGCGCGAACGCCTCGGATGCACCGTGGGCGAGCTGCTCGACAGGCTGCCGCCGCCCCTTCAATGAGGCCGAGGCGCGAACGCCTCGGATGCTCGTTCGCGTTGCCGAACTCCTCTCTCCTGTACAATGCCTTCAATGAGGCCGAGGCGCGAACGCCTCGGATGCGCTGGAGTGGATTGACCGCGCGCTCCGCGACCTGCGCCTTCAATGAGGCCGAGGCGCGAACGCCTCGGATGCTACGCCAAGAACCTGCAGGGCACGCTCGACTACTACCTTCAATGAGGCCGAGGCGCGAACGCCTCGGATGCGCGATGGTCTAAGGAGTGCGACCGCATCCGGAAAGACCTTCAATGAGGCCGAGGCGCGAACGCCTCGGATGCGCCGCGGCTTCGACGAAGGCCGGGCGCCGCACCTCACCCTTCAATGAGGCCGAGGCGCGAACGCCTCGGATGCCGGGAATGCCGGCCCTGTTCGTGGCGCGCGTGACGCCCCTTCAATGAGGCCGAGGCGCGAACGCCTCGGATGCCATCCCGGTGGCCGTGCTCGCCTCGGGCACGGCGATCACCCTTCAATGAGGCCGAGGCGCGAACGCCTCGGATGCGGTCGAATGCATCAAGGTTCTGATCGAGGGACTGGACCCTTCAATGAGGCCGAGGCGCGAACGCCTCGGATGCCGACCTGCAGGCGGACACGACAATCTCGGTGCAGGACCTTCAATGAGGCCGAGGCGCGAACGCCTCGGATGCAGATTATGAGCTAAATGTTCTAAAAGGCGCTCTAAATACCTTCAATGAGGCCGAGGCGCGAACGCCTCGGATGCGTGATAGAACGGGCGGCGACTGGTGTTCGTCGAGGCCTTCAATGAGGCCGAGGCGCGAACGCCTCGGATGCGTGGCGCGACCCGGTCGCCCCGGCGTCCCCTCGTCTCCTTCAATGAGGCCGAGGCGCGAACGCCTCGGATGCACCGCCGGAAACGTCGATTGCATCGGGGATCTGTGAGCCCTTCAATGAGGCCGAGGCGCGAACGCCTCGGATGCATTAGTAGGATTGCGAACGTATCCACTTTCGTCTAATACCTTCAATGAGGCCGAGGCGCGAACGCCTCGGATGCATGTATGGTCACGATGGATGCCACGGCCGATCGCGGAGCCTTCAATGAGGCCGAGGCGCGAACGCCTCGGATGCGCAGACCGACCTCATCGTGACCGTGGACGAACAGGACCTTCAATGAGGCCGAGGCGCGAACGCCTCGGATGCGCGCTGGCGTATGCGGCCCCGCGCGCCCGTGCTGCCGAGCCTTCAATGAGGCCGAGGCGCGAACGCCTCGGATGCCGCCCGGATCGGTCATGCCGCCTCGCGTGCCGGCGTCCTTCAATGAGGCCGAGGCGCGAACGCCTCGGATGCAAAGCTGGCGTTCATGATGGAGCCGCTCGACCTGCCGGCCTTCAATGAGGCCGAGGCGCGAACGCCTCGGATGCCGCTCGCCCAAGACGCCCTCGCCTTCGACATGCGCCGCCTTCAATGAGGCCGAGGCGCGAACGCCTCGGATGCCCATGGACGACAAGGTCTATATGGTGTTCGAGGATAACCTTCAATGAGGCCGAGGCGCGAACGCCTCGGATGCCTGGCGCAGGTCGTTGTCGACCGTCATCCAGCGCACGCCCCTTCAATGAGGCCGAGGCGCGAACGCCTCGGATGCCCAATCCAATTCGATGCAGGACATGCCGGGCGTCATCCTTCAATGAGGCCGAGGCGCGAACGCCTCGGATGCGAACGCTGGCGATTTCGACGGGGCTTGGCACTGTTAGCCTTCAATGAGGCCGAGGCGCGAACGCCTCGGATGCGGTCAAGGAGCTGGCCGACACGTTCGAGGACTTCAACAGCCTTCAATGAGGCCGAGGCGCGAACGCCTCGGATGCATCGAGGTGTAGCAGCGTGGCGGGAGAAAAACCCCGGCCTTCAATGAGGCCGAGGCGCGAACGCCTCGGATGCACGGGGACCACCGCTGCCACGGTCGCACTCGACGCGCCTTCAATGAGGCCGAGGCGCGAACGCCTCGGATGCGGTCCACGATCACCGTGCCGTTGTTCGTGGCGCTGATCGTCCTTCAATGAGGCCGAGGCGCGAACGCCTCGGATGCGCCGCCTGCGTGGCGTTACCGTCGATCAGGTATTCAGCGACCCTTCAATGAGGCCGAGGCGCGAACGCCTCGGATGCGTCTGGTTTACCGGCGTCGACCACTCCGGTTCGGATGTGATCCCTTCAATGAGGCCGAGGCGCGAACGCCTCGGATGCACCATCGTCCGACACCTGCACCGTCGACGATCTCGCCCTTCAATGAGGCCGAGGCGCGAACGCCTCGGATGCGGCTCATCAGCACAGGCCGCCTCAAGCGCATCATCGCCGACCTTCAATGAGGCCGAGGCGCGAACGCCTCGGATGCGTTAATGATGCTGTAGTAGGCTGGATTTTTCCAGCTGGCCTTCAATGAGGCCGAGGCGCGAACGCCTCGGATGCCTACGCCCGCACGGAACGCTCGACCGGCCTGACGATCCTTCAATGAGGCCGAGGCGCGAACGCCTCGGATGCGGCTCTCTCCCTGTTCGATCTGGGGAGAGTATGCGGACCTTCAATGAGGCCGAGGCGCGAACGCCTCGGATGCGCGATCATGTCCGCCGAGGCGATCGCGAAGATGAACCTTCAATGAGGCCGAGGCGCGAACGCCTCGGATGCGGGCTGCTGCGCTGCACATGACCGCCAACATATTCCCCCTTCAATGAGGCCGAGGCGCGAACGCCTCGGATGCCGTCTGGAATATCGCCAGCCGGCGCGTCGGCGACAGGCCTTCAATGAGGCCGAGGCGCGAACGCCTCGGATGCAGCGAGACGGTCGAACTCCTCCTCCACCTCTACGACCCTTCAATGAGGCCGAGGCGCGAACGCCTCGGATGCGACGGTGTTCAACGCCGACACCTACCCGAGCGGCAACCTTCAATGAGGCCGAGGCGCGAACGCCTCGGATGCTCCTGCCCCCAGAACAAAAGCGTTATCAACGCCAGAGGGCAAGATATTCGAGCGATGGTCAAGTCTCGGCAAGCCGGACGTTCCAGCGGACGGCAAAGTCTTATTCACCATGTCAAAGAACATCGCAGGTTCAGCACGTTAGCGAAATTCGAGCGACCTTGGGAGTCCGCGCGCCACTTGGCCGCTCGAACGCATCCGGCGACATGCCGGCTCGAACATCCGACGCGCGTTCGCCTTTCGTCTCCCGTCTCCTCCGTCTCTTCAATCTAGATGACCACCGGCTGGCGCTCCACCTTCGCGAAGGTCTTGCCGATGCTTTCCACCGCGAGCTCGATCCTGTCGGCGGAGCCCACGTCGATCAGCAGCACATGGTCCTCGCCGTTCTTGACCAGGCCGCGCAGCCGCGTCTCGAGCTCCTGCCGCCGCCGGCGCGTCAAACGGCACTGGAAGACCGAGAGCTGAAGCCACTCGCCATACCCCTGCATGGCCTTGAAGACCCGCCGCCAACGCTTCTGGTCGGCGATGTCGTAGGTCACGATGAAAAGCCGCTCGTCGGACATGTCGGCCTCAGCGCGGCAGGTAGTGCGGATAGTGCGCGAGCTCGCCCAGAAGAAAACGCGAGAGCAACCGGGCCTGCACGACGAGCATCCGGCGCATGCTGAGCTGGTAGCCGAACACGGGATGCGTCGTCTCCTGCGCCAGGCGGCGCTCGAAGGCCTCGACGAAGCGGCGGCGGCCGGCCTGGGTCAGCGCCGTGCCGGTGGCGGCCACCACGAAGTCGCCCGCCCCGAGCTCGCCGGTGTTGATGGCCGACAGCACCACCGAATCGGCGACAATGGGACGGAACGGCTCCATGATGTCGAGCGCGAGCGCCGGCCTGCCGTAGCGCGGCGCGTGGTAGAAGCCGCGATAGGGATCGAGGCCGACCGAGGCCAGCATGATCGTCAGGTGGCGCGTGAGCATGGCGTACGCGAGCGACAGCATCGCATTCACGGGATCGGTCGGCGGCCGGCGATTGCGCGCATCGAAGCGGAAGGTCGACAGCTTGTCGCCGTCCCGTGCCGCCTTGTCGGCCGGCGGCTCGATGAGGCCGGCAAAAGCGCGAAAGTAGGTGGCAGCCGCATCGCCCTCGATGCCCAGCAGGGTGACGATTGTCGCAGCATCCCCGGCCGACTTGCGGGCCGCCGCGAGACGGTCGAGCGCGGCCTGCCGATCCTCCGGCGTGCCGCGCCAGTTGCGCCGCAGCATCGTCCGTTGATTGGTGATCTTGGCCGCCACCAGCTCCTTCGCGAAGCGCAGGCAGGCCGCCTCGTCGAAGCTCATCCGGTACTGCGCCGTGCGCACCTCGACATTGCGATGCCCGACGCCATGCGCGACGCCGCGGAACCAGCCGCCGTGGCTGTGGAAGGTGACCGGGATCTCGCGCTCGAGCAGCGCCGCGAGCGCCGGCGTCGTGATCGAGACGTTGCCGAACAGGGCCACATCGGAGATGTCGATGAAGCGCACCCGCGTGTCGCCCTTCTCCTCGTCGGCGATCTTGAGCGTCTCGCCCTCCTTGCCGATCCGCGCATACTGCGATTGCACGACGAGCGGCAGGGCCTCGTCGGCCGGCGTGGCGATCGTCCTCGGGGCCAGCGGCGAACCCGAGAGCGACCGGACCTCGTCGGGCAGGCAGACCGTCACCAGGGCACAGCGCGGGCACTTGGGGCTGTCCTGCAACGGCGGCGGGATGCGGCCCTGGGACACGGTCAGGCGCAGCTCGCTGACCGCGGCGCGCGCCGCGTTCCGCAGCGCCTCGTCGAGCACGATGCGCACCCGCTCGCGGCTCTCGGCGTAGTAGATGGCGCCTTCCTCGACGCGATAGTCGTTCTCTTCCAGCAGCAGCGCCTGGAGGCAGACCTGGATACGCTCGGGCTCGTAGACCCCCAGTGCCACATGCGGGCGCCGGCCACGCTTGTAGTCGACCGGAGTCACGATGCCGTCCTCGGCTTCAGCGATATCGAGCCTGGCGATGACGCCGAGGCTTTGCGAGGAGAGCGTCAGCGAGCGACTGACGATCTTGTCGGGAACTGTCGCATCGGCGGCGTCGAGGGTTTCAGGCGCCGGCAGCGGCGCGCTCGGCCGATCGACCCTCCCATGGACGCGCTTGCCTTCGACCGTGTCGCCCGTCTCCGCCCATTCGCTCTGGGTCCACATGAGATAGGCGAGGCGCGGGCAGTAGACGAACTCGTTGACCATGCGTGCCGGCACGAGCGGCGTGTCGCCGGTCACTGCCGGCGCGGGAAGGTGCAGCTCCAGTTGGTCGCCCGACATGACGCTCTCCCGGTGATGCCAAGAGATGAAGGCCTGTCCTGCCGGTATAGTGTCAGATAGAATTCGTTCGTGTGCAACCGTTGGTTTAGCCTGGGTTCCTCTCACTCCGATGGGGACATCCGGGATGGCCTGCGAGCACAGCGCTGACCGGCGCAATCGGAAAGTCGATTTGGGGCACAAGGGTGGATACGACCGATGGGCAAGAAGCTTCAAGACAGGATCGCGGTGGCGGAGAGCAGCGGCAACGTGTTTGCCGATCTCGGCCTGCCCGAGCCCGAGGAAGAGCTGGCCAAGGCCCAGCTCACCAGTCACATCCGGCGCGCAATCGCGCGCCGACATCTCAGCCAGGCTGCCGCAGCTGCGCTCATGGCAATCGATCAATCGAAGGTGTCGGCGCTGATCAACGGTCGGATCGACAACTTCTCCAGTGAGCGGCTGATGAGATTGCTGACGAAGCTCGGACAGGACGTGGACATCACGGTTCGGGCGAAGACGCGCGGGCGGGCGCAGGGCCGCATTCGCGTGCTGAGCGAGGCCGGTGTCTGACCCACATAGGCTCGACGACCGTAGGCTTAAAGTCGAAGATAGGGCGCCGCCTCGCGCAGAAAGGCGACCTTCTCGGCCTTGTCGGGGCGATCCTCGATCATGTCCTCGTAGCGCATCGTGCCGAGCCTGCCGGCCTGCCAGTCGCGGCCATGGGTTGCGGCCGTCCGCTCGTTGAAGGTCAGGCTCCTGGCTTGCCTGTACCCGTATTCGAGCGCTTCCATGTCGGACTCCGACAGCACCGACAGATCAGGATCGCTGTTGTCGCGCATCAGCAGAGTGAATCCGCGAAGTTCCCATGGATAGCGATCGGCACCCAACTCGGCCAAGTACAATGGAGAACCCTGCATAATGTCGTAGATTTCCAGGGGAACCGGCCCGAACTTCATCGCGCGGTATGTTGCGCCGAAGATCGGGCGATCGTGCTCGTTGAGGTGCTTCTTGTCCGCGAAGTAACACGCCTTGAGGCCCGTGTGCAGATCGCACGAGGGCTCCTGCCGGAGCATCCAAAGCACGGCGGCCCAGGCCTTTGCGGGCGCGAACTTGAACCGGATTGAATTTTGAAGGGGCATCGGCGAACTTCACGAGCGATAGACGTAGCGAGAGTGCCCACCTCGGGCTGCAGTTGGATGAGGTTTGGATATGGGCGACGGCTCCGCTCGCATACGCTACAACGCTGAAAACAATCCCAAACCAAAATGCGCACCCCAACCTAGCGCAATTGGACCGCGCACTTCTTCATCGGAAAAGTCGAGTTGGAAGAACCCACCTGCCGTATCCGGTTGACGGCCCCCACGGCCACGCCGCGTTCGCGAGAAGGCGAGCGTGGAGAGTGGACGGCCACCGGCACGCGTCGCAAATCGGGCGGGGTTCACTTCGACCATCGGCGTAACATTCGGCACTGCCATCTCGGGAAAGCGCTTTGTCCATTCCCCGATGATCTGCCTGCCATAGCTAAGCACCAGCGCCTCGAAGTTGCCCGGGCGCTCCTTGTCGAATCGACCTTTCAGCAATGGTGTAACTGAACGCCAAACTTTGGCAGGTCGCAACAGCCCGCTCACCTCCCAGAAGGCGCTCGGCGCTGCGATATCCTCCAGCGCCAGCCGCCATTCCTTGCGACCACGCTCACCCTCATCGTCGACACGACCGTGCTCGATCCACAGTCTCGTGAGGCTGTCGAGCGCTCGCTTCGCCTCCGAGGAGAAGCCGAGGCGACAATAGACGATCAGATGATCTATCAAGCCGTCACCATCGGCGTCTTCCGGCAAATAGAAGGCGTGCGCATGTTCGGGATCGTCACGCAATGGCCCCTTCTCATCGCGACCGGAAAACTCGATCGGCGGCAGTTCGCCTCCAAACTTGCTCATCAAAGCGCGGCGCGCGATCTCGCCGATCCGGAGCGTGTCCTCGATCCGCGGCGGCGGACGCCCGGCAAGAACGAAGCGCGCAACCTCAGGGACGCCGCTCCGCCCGGCTTCTCTGATAGACCGAGCGGCGTGGCCGCGGGGCGGCAGCGGTCCGACGACCGGCCGGTCGTAGACAACCTTCTTGAGCGGCGGTGGGCTCGACCAGCCGGCCTTGCGCCAGTCGGAGGTGTCGACGGCGAGTGCATCCGCCAGACGCTCCGGAAGCGTTGCCTCTATTCGATTCCGCTCGCGCTTGCTCTTGCCCTTCAAATTGTTCAGAAGCTTCGCCCGCAGTTCTGCCCAGTGTCGCGGTGTCGTCGAAATGGTCGCATCGAATGGGACAGAATCGCGGTCGGCGATCAGCGGAACAACCTCTCCACTGTCCGTGAAGATGTCCTGACCGGCCAGTTCACGTGGGCGGGCATTGATTTCGCCATATCCGACTTCCACGATCCGGCCTTCCGCCCAACTTTCCGCGCGACCGAGATACCCGATCCGCTCCAAGAGATGAGCGGCAAGAGAGCGCTGCGCTTCGTTCAGCACGGCTTTTGGCCAGATGGCGACTAGCTCTGCGTCGCGACCTAGACAGAAGAAGGCGTCATAGATCAACGTCCCTGGCGGCTTTGTTGGCGCCGGCATGTAGGTGCGGATGTGGCTATGAACCGCATCGGGCAAATGGAACAGCGGCGGCTCAGTCGTGAGGACGTCGATCAGGTCATCGAGAACTTCCTTGGGAAATGCTTTACGGTCTGCCTTTCGCCACCAAGTCGCGACCAATGCGCGCAAGATGCGCACAGGTTCTGGCGGCCATGCGACGTCCGCTTCGTTGGCGTTCCGCCCCCAAGGCGTCGCGTGATAACGTCCGACCGGGAAAGTGAAGGCGAAGGCGATCATTGCGTGTCTTCCGCCTCTAAGATTTCTTCCACGTCACATGGGTAGTTGGTGGGTCTGCGAATAGCTTTTCCTTGGCCACCGCCTCGATGAAGCTAGGCAATGTTTGCTCGAGCTCGATCAGCTCAGGTACCTTGAAGGTAGCTGGACGAGTCACCTTGAGGTCGACGAGATCGAGATCGCAGGCCGTCCGCAGCCGGAGGCCCTCCGCGAGAAACTTCTGCACCTTGAACAGGGCCAAGGCGACCAGGAGTGCCTCCACTGACTTACCAAGACCAAAGCCCCGGATTTGTGCAAGGTCGAGGTTGAAATAGGCACTTATCGTTCCCGCCGTGTATTCATCGCGCGCAAACGGGACGTTGCCATAGCCTCCAGCGGCGCCACTTCCTTGGGACTTCCCGCTTGCGTCTACGCGGTCATTCTTGACGCCGCCGCTCGAAGCAACAGCGGCGCCTGATGCTTCGATGAAACCGGACAACGCTCGTGGGCTTCGGATCACCCCGGCAATGCTCTCCAGAAAAACCCCATGGAGCAAGCAGTTCGGGTCGTACTTGAGAAGAGCCGGATAGACCTTGCCCCGCATATCGACCGGCCCCGACGACTTCTCAGCGTAGCCGATCTCCTTCTTTAGGGTATCGAACCAATCGGAGTTCTCAATGTAAGGCGAATTCAGCCTATGAGCCTCGAGGATGCTGTTAGTCAGCTTATCGCCTCTGGTGTCCTTGACCTTTACGATGGGAAGACCTTTCAGCGGCCCGACCCAGTCGTCGTTGATGTCGTCCCAGCATGCAGCCTCCAGGCGATTTGCCACGCTTTGCGCCGACTCGACGAGAAGCATTTCGCTTTTATCCGGTGCGCGATAAACTGCCGCGCCGAGATTGGGGAAGCCAGTCGGCTGGAAGCGACTGCCTTGCAGCGGCTTGAGTGTCGCCTCGATCAGCAAACGCGGGGTGCGCTCCAGCGCCTCAAGATTGATTGGCATCAGCTTCCTCCGTATTTCGTCTCAGGTCGGGATATGCCCGCCAAGCCAAAGTCTCCATATCGGCGTCGGAGACCGGTATGAGTAGCGCAGCGGCAATCCTTGCTGCGTCGACGTCGCGGGAGCGCTGCTGACCTTTGATCATCGCATTCCCGTACGCGACACCAAGGCCTGCGGCCCGTGCAAGCCGCTCAGCTGCGACCAATGCATCGTCGACGCGACCCGCAGTCAGGAGGCGCGCAATCGGAGTCGGATCAATGGTCTTGCGAAGGCGAGCATCGTGCTTGCCATAGTGGCGGGCTCCCTTGATCGGGGGGCGCGGTGGCGCAACACCTTTCGGGTCGAATAGCGGCTTTAGAACCGCATATGTAAATGGAACGACATCCGCGAAGGCGCGCGGCGCAGTCGGTCCCTTTGCCTCCGCGGCTCGCCCCTCGACTCGCGGGGTTTCCTCCTCGGGAGGACTTTCCGCATCCGCCTCCATTCCGTGCGACCTGCTTTCGTCGTCTTGCGCTTGGCTCACCTCGCTCGATTCGATGGGCGACGCGTGCCTGCGCATCGCTGTCAGCCAGGCGAGCCCGGCGGCCAAGGCCGCTATGCGCTCATCATCGGTGCGGTCTCCAAGGAATGCCATTACCGCTGCGAGCGGCGCAGTTCGCCAACCACGCAGCGGAAGCTCGGAACTGTCGTTATAGACAAACTCATGCCTATGCGCCTCGATCAATCGCCGTGCGAGAACACTCGTCAGGTCGCGGACAAGATCACGGCCAGTCCAGACAGCAAGCGCTTCCGCTTCCGTCGTGTCGGCCCAGACGTCGCGCCCCTTGGCCAAGGCGAGCGGCGCGAGATGACGGCGGAAAGGCAAACGAAAGTCCCTATCCCTGGTCGCTGCATCGAGACCCGCAAGTGCCGCGGCAAGGATGAACTCGTGCGTGTCATCGTCGCCCGCTTTCATCCACTCCTTCGACAGGCTCGGAGGTGACAGGTTTGTGCGAAGGTTTGGACGCCTCCCGGCGTTGAGCGTCAGCGAGCCGATCTCGATCAAGACTTCCTGAACGACGGCGTTCGATCGGTCTTCGGCCAACCGGAACAAAGCATCATCCAATCGCCGACCTAACGCCAACATGCTCGCGGGCGCGCCCTTGCCACGAACGGCGCTTCGCGCTCGGGCAAGCCAACCAGATGCCGTAAGGTCTGCGATCAGGTCAGCGTTTGGATTTCGCTCGACGTTGCGGCGTCCGAGCGGCACTCCGATGTACATGTTTCCATAACGTTGTTCGAAAGCGTAGCGTTCAAACTGGTCGACGCCGCGATCAACCCCCAGCCGTCCGAGCGCCTGCGCGAAATCGAGAGCGCTGTTTGCGGTGGCACGATCCACGACCGCACGCCCCTCGCGAAAAAGGGCCTTCACCTCGCCGAGCGCGGCTGGTCGTTCCCAAAGCGGCGCCCAGAACTCGCCGCGAGCGCTCTCGTCCGCCGGGGCAACGCTACCGGCTCCGGCACCAAAAACCCCACGGCGTGAGACCATGAATGGAAAGGAGGCTGCGCCACCGCCCCCTGCATCGATCCGATGAACCAATGCCGTGGACATCATCAACGCCCCTTCCAACCCGAGGACGATGTCCCAAGCATTCCCTGCAGCGTCGCCGCCAAAGCCCACGCCGGAGTTCGGGGCGTCGACGGCGCCCGGTGCGAACTGGCTGATCGCTGCTCCTCCTGCCGCCTGTGTCGTACTGGCGAAAAGAGCGGAAGCGAGCAAAGCCTTCGCGATTACCGAAGGCTCGCCACTTGTCACGTCGATCAGCAGATTGATTGCCTGAATGACTGTCGTCGAGAAATCGAGATTACCGTCATTTCCTCCACTCCCCAGCAATGGGGGGAAAACAACATCAAGCTGAGTGACGGTCGCAGCGGCGTCGATCCAAGCGACCGCCACATCGGGCATTTCGGACCGAAGCATCCGGATCAGCGCAGACTTCTCCTGATCGCTCGGTGCAGCGACGAAGTTGCTCTCCTCGAGCCGCGTCTTTGCCACCCGAATGGCTTCGCGATAAGTGCGAAGGCGTTTCGCCTCGGCGGCCAGCATCCCGTCAAGAGCGCGGGTGGCTGCCGTGGCCTGGTCCCTCACGCCAGTCTTGATGCGCTTTCCCGTAGCAGGGTCCTTTGCCTTGGCCTTACCTTCCCGAAAGTAGAATCCGCTGCCGGCGTTCCATGGACTGACTACGGGCGTCGGTTGGAACTCGTAGAGGAAGAACCTGATCAGCTCCTCCTCGGAGAGGCTGGTCTTGATCACAAATCGCTCGTTGCGCCAGAATCCTCGCGCGGTGTCATCCCTCTGTTCAGCAAGGAGACGGAAGGCCCCTAGCGCCTTCAGATAACCGGCAAGTGGGACTGGCGCGCAGCCTTCGAGCACATGCTCACAGATCGTCACGAACGAACTCCGTCTCGATGGCCGATGCACGCCAGTCGGCGATGCGCAGGAGCGTCTCGAGCCAGGCGAGCCGGAAAGGTCCTAGTTCCTCCACAAGTGTTTGTATGCGCGTGGTCCAGCTGGCACCGCAGCGCTCACTGTCGCCCAGCTGCATGATATCGAGATCGAGCATTGTCCTCGGCAGATGCTTCTCGCCCAACTGCACCGGCGGAAGCGCCTCACCGTCATAGACGCCGCGAGCGAATAGTTTTCCATCCGGCGCTGCCCGCTCGTTCGGCAATGCACGAAGGCGCAGGCGCACCTTGCCATGATGCGCAGCAATGAGATAGGCGGCGAGGTTCGCTTCCGCCTTCCAATCGTGCCTTTCAAGATAGGCGAGCGCCGAAGCGAGCTCATGGCGGAAGTGCTTGCGCGCACCATTCGGACGCTCGGCGCCGTTCGCAGCGCTTGGCCACTTGGCGAGAAGTTCCTGCGTACCGTGGTTCGCCTTGGCTCCCGCGGTAAGTGCGACGAAGGCGTCGTGCGCCTTGCCCCAGTCATGATGCAGTGCCGCCTCCGCAAGCAGCACACGCTCCGTGACGGTCAAGCTCAAAGTATCAGCAAGCTTCGCCGCTTCATCGCGCACGCGACCAGAATGCTTGGCAAGGCTGACCAGCGCGCGCTGCGTAGCCGAATCCGGGTCGCCATCGAGACCGTCCAGTGGATCACGGGATGCACCGGTCAAGTCTCTCGGCTCCACAGCCATTCGGACCATCGGATCAAAACCAAGCTCGCCGTCGTACCCACCGATCGCTGCGTCGATCCAAAGGACAAGACCAGGGAAGAGATGGTCGGCGTCGACGCTCCTCCATTTCTTGTCCAGCGCGTCCCAGCGCCAAGCGCGCCCAGAAGCGCGCTTGACCAGCGCCTTCGCGCCTCCGATCGGCACTGGGCAGAGTTCATCACGTTGCGGCTCCGCCGCATCGTCGGGAGGTGCCCCGCCTTCCACGGGACGCCAGAAGAGGCGAACATCCGTATCCTGTGCGTCGCGGACATAGATCGAGACGTCGACATCGAAGCCTGACAGATCCGGATCGGTGTCAAAGAGATCGAGCAGATCGCTCTTGCGGATGACCTGACCGCGTTCGGGCGCAGAAGGGCGAATCGCAGAGAGGTCTCGCGGACCACAGGCTGTAAGGGTGGCGAGCTTCTGGCGAGCTTCGGATAGCTCCGCCGGCTCATAAGGGGCGGCGCATTCATCCGGCAAGTCGATCCAAGATATTTTGGCGCCTCGATCTCCACATTCGCCATAGCGGTTGCATCGGCCGAACCGTTGCACCAAAGAAGACCATGGTGCAATCTCCGTCATCATCGCAGCCGACGTGACATCGACACCTGCCTCCAAGGCCTGAGTAGCAACGATGATACGGCCGGTGGCCGCGAACGGTGCGTTCAACCGCTGCGTCAGCCGCTTTCGCTCCGATTCGCGAAAGCGCGAATGAATCAGCAGAATCTCGAACTTGTCAGCCTGTTTCTTCAGCGCGCCGAACACCGCCTGCGCACGATTGACCGTATTGAAGAACAGTATCGTGTTGGTTTGTGGCAACGCGCGCTCAGCGACGACCTTGGCGATGGAAGCCGCATAGTCAGCGAGGCCGTTCTTCTTCTCTAGGTCGGGCTGGCCGATATCGAGAGGCGTAAGCGATTTCCTGGCTGACCACAGGGATTGCGCGCGATCGACATCGTGTTGAGATAGATCGTTGGCACGATAGGCGTCGGCGGAAACGAAATCGATCGTCCGCAGCCAGTCCGGATCAAGAGTCGCCGACATCCACATCGTGCGGCTGCTCTTCGCCGTTTTGAACCGCCGCCGAAACGCTTCAAACTGCGCCGAAGTAGCCAGCGTCGCGCCGGTCAACTGCACCTCGTCGAAAACCCAAAAAGCGTCGTTGTGCAGCAGCGCGAAATCGACGGGCCAGCGATAGCGCGTGACCGCGTAGCCGCGCATAAGGGCCGCGGACACAAGTAGATCCTGCGTGCCGACGAGAACGGCTGGCTCGTCCGCATGCATGATCCAATCGGGGATTCTCCGGTCCTTGGGCCGGCCTCCTACAAGGACATCAAGATGTACCTTCAGACCAAGTGCGCTCTCGGCCGCAGCGATCCAATTCATCGCAGTCGCCGCCGTTTGCTCCACCAAGGTCCGCATGGGCAGGCAATAGATGAGGCGACGCGGCGTACCGGGATCGTTTGCCTTTACCTTCCACAACCAAGCGGCGAGAATAGCAGCGGTCTTGCCGAAGCCGGTGGGTACGATCAGGGTCTCTGGCCATTCGTCGTCGGCAAGCTTCCGTTGATAGGGATAGGGCGTGCGTTTCAAGCCGGTGTAGCGCTGCGTTGAAGCTTCGAAGAACGCATCAAAAGTCACGGCGGTGCACCCTCTATTCCGCGCCCACACGCTATCCGCACTGTACTAGCAAGAAACTCTCACGAATGTTGAGAGCAGTCAACCATGATATCTTCTCCTGACCTCTTCACATCATGAAGATTGAATCAATTGTCGAGTCGTGCTCTTAGATGGCAGGGCCGGATCATCCGGGGCCGAAGGGCCTCGGCCTCTTTGAAGCATGATTTGAAGGGGGCTTGTTCCTAGCAAAGCATGGGAGATCCGGCCCCACCCGATCGGCACCTGATCAAATCGTCCAAGTCCAAGGAACGGACTCTCCAGGAGCAATCAGAGCGAGAAGAAAGCGGACGTAGTCGGCCGCAAGAGAAACCACTGCCCGCGTCTTGCTCTCGTCGCCTAGGACAAGTTCGTGCCGCATAGCAGCGCCGCGCAGAGGCAACGCAGTAGTCATGGCCGAGTGACTCGATAACATGTGCCTTCTGATTGGCGAAGGATTCGGGTGATGTCGTCCTCGGGGGGGGTCACTTTCACGGGTCCCGACCAGACGAGGGAGGACAGCATGGATACGGTGACAGCAGTCCGGCACGAGACACGAGCGGGCAGCGGCCCGGAGTTCGACGCGGTCGTCATCGGCGCCGGCGTCGCCGGTCTCTATCAGCTCTACACGTTGCGCCAGCTCGGGCTTCGGGTCCGGGTCTTCGAGACGGGCAGCGCGGTCGGCGGCACCTGGTACTGGAACCGCTATCCGGGCGCGCGCTTCGATTCGGAGAGCTGGACCTACGGCTACTCGTTCTCGAAGGAGCTGCTCGACGAATGGGCGTGGGAGGAGCACTTCTCGGCCCAGCCCCACACCGAGCGCTATCTCAACCACGTCGCCGACAGGTTCGACCTGCGGCGCGACATCCAGTTCAACAGCCGCGTCGAGGCCGCGCACTGGCGCGAGGAGACGCGGAGCTGGGAGCTGGTGCTGGAGAGCGGCGCGCGCCATACGACGCGCTTCCTCGTCACCGCGATCGGCGTGCTCTCGGCGGCGGTGATGCCGACCATCCCCGGCATCGAGAGCTTCACCGGCCAGTCGTGCCATACCCAGCGCTGGCCGAAGGACGGCATCGAGCTGGCCGGCAAGCGGGTCGGCATCATCGGCACCGGCGCCACCGCGGTGCAGACGATCCAGACGATCGCCGGCACGGTCGGGCACCTGACGGTGTTCCAGCGCACCCCCAACTGGTGCTTCCCGCTGAACAACAGCCGGATCACGCCGGAGGAGATGGCCGACATCCGCGCGCGCTATCCGGAGATCCTGGCGCGCTGCCGCGAGACGCCGAGCTGCTACGTCCACGCCCCCGATCCGCGCAAGACGCTCGAGGTGCCACCGGAAGAGCGCGAGGCGTTCTGGGAGAAGCTTTACCGCACGCCGGGCTTCGGCCAGTGGCAGGGCAACTTCAGCGACATGCTGACCGACCGCGCGGCCAACGCGCTCGCCTCGGAGTTCGCCGCGCGCAAGATTCGCGAGCGGGTCAAGGACCCCGCCATCGCCGAGAAGCTGATCCCCAAGGACCACGGCTTCGGCATGCGCCGGATCCCGCTCGAGCGGGGCTACTACGAGGTCTACAACCAGCCCAACGTCGAGCTGGTCGACGTCAACGAGACGCCGATCGAGCGCATCACGCCGCACGGCATCCGGACGTCGGATCGCGAGCGCGAATTCGACGTCATCATCTACGCGACCGGCTTCGATTCCATCAGCGGCGCGTTCGACCGGATCGACATTCGCGGCGTCGAGGGCGTGCGGCTCAAGGAGGTGTGGAAGGACGGCCCGCAGACATATCTGGGCGTGTTCGTGGCCGGGTTCCCCAATCTCCTGATGACGATGGGGCCGCATGCCGGGCTCAGCAACTACACGCGCACGGCGGAGTACAGCGTCGAGTGGGTCACCGGCGTGATCCGGTTCGCGACCGAGCGCGGGCTGACGCGCCTCGAGACGACTCGATCCGCCGTCGACGAATGGACCGCGCATGTCCACGACCTCGGCCAGGGCCAGCTGATGAACGAGGTCGGCTCGTGGATGACGGGCGTCAACCGCAACGTCGAAGGCAAGCAGAAGCCCCGGATCATGCGCTACAGCGGCGGCCACCCGGCCTATCGCGAGCACTGCGACACCGTCGCCGCGGAGGGCTACCCGAAGCTCGTCTATTAGGCGGCGGCTCAGTCGGGCTCGATCGGCATGGTGGCGATCGCCTTCCAGGCGATCGGCGCGCCGCACCGAGGATCTGACCACGAGATGGGGGGGTGAAACCCATAGGCGTTAAAATACAGAGGGACCTCACCCTGAGGAGCGGCCCGGAGGGCCGCGTCTCGAAGGGTCGGCAACAGTGAGGGTGCTGCGACACCGCTTTTCCAACGATCTCCTGTGCGGCCCATCCTTCGAGACGGCCGCTACGCGGCCTCCTCAGGACGAGGTCTCCTTCTATTCTAACGCCTATGGGGGTGAAACCAGGTGCGCGCGCTCCTCTGCCCGGGGTCAGTACAGGCGGGCGATGCCTATCGATGTCACGAGGAGCGCTTGGGGCCGTCGGGCTCGAACCTGACGCGCAGACGTGTGCGGGTTGCCTTGGCGAATCGCTGCAAGGTTCGAGTGGACGGCATGGTCCGCCCGCTTTCGAGGCGGGCGACAACGGCTCGAGTCGTTCCCATGGCGCTGGCGACTTGCTCTCGAGTCATGTCGGCCCTGCCACGCGCCTCGCCGACGCGAGGGAGAACTCCTCCCCGAGAGCATCGTAGGCAGCTTTGTAGCGGGGGTCCTTTCGCCACTGCCTGAAGGACTCCTCGACCGGAATGAACTTGCGGCTCATTGCACCTCCTTAGCCCTCTTCAGGGCAATCTCGATCTCACGGCGCGGCGTCTTCTGGGTTTTCTTGGGAAACACGCGAACCACAACCACGCGCTTTCCGGTAGCGGTGACATAGGCGGCCCGCGCGATGCCGTCCTTGCCCTTCATGCGCATTTCCCAGAGCGGCCCCTCCAAATGCTCGACGTTCTCGAAGCGCAGCCCAGGGGCGGCCCGCTCAGTCCGGCTCGATCGGCATCGTGGCGATCGCCTTCCAGGCGATCGGCGCGCCGGATTTCTCCGCCGCGGCCGCGGGCGGGAGGGCCGCGTCCCAGTGCGCGGCGAGGAAGCGCCGGCCGGTGACGCTCGCGGCGGCATCGGAGACCAGCCACAGCAGCGGCGGCACCATGATCTCGGGCCGCAGCATCCTCGAACGGTCGCTCACCGCCTCGTCCGGGACGATGCGCGTGTCGGTCATGCCGCCGGGCACCAGCACGTTGGCGGTCACGCCGGTGCCGGCGAGGTCCTCGGCCATCACCGCGGTGGCGGCCTCGGCCGCCGCCTTGCTGGCGCCGTAGAGCATGTAGCCCCGGCGCAGCATCGTCCCCAGGCTGGTGGTGACGGTGACGATGCGGCCGCGTCTGGCGCGCAGCATGTGCGGCACCACGGCGCGCGCCAGCATGAGCGGCGCGGTGGCGTTGACCGCAACGAAGCGCTCCCATTGCGCCGGCGTGATCTCCCAGAAGCGCAGCGGGTTGTGCCGCTGGTCGGCGCGGATCGAGCCCTGCCCGATGCCGGCATTGTTGACCAGGACGTCGATGCGGCCGGCGGCGGCCAGCACGGCGCCGACGATGCGGTCGAACGAGGCCGGGTCGGCGAGATCGGATTGCAGGGTCTGCAGCTTGGCCGCGGGACGGCCGGCGGCGGCGCCCGCCAGCTCGGCGAGCCACGACGCCTCGCGGTCGACCGCCCAGACATCGATGCCAGCGCCGAGCAGGCCGAGCGCCATGGCGCGGCCGATGCCGCTGGCCGCGCCGGTCACGATCGCGGTGGTGGTCACGATCGCGGGGTCGGGCTGGGTCGTCATGGCGGCTTCCTCTCCTGGCGCTCGGGGGGCGGGCTTTGGCCGATGATCGCCGCCCGGTCGCGGCCGGTCCAGAGGGCCAGGCCGGCGGGCCGGGCGGGGCGGTCCAGGAGGCCTGGCCGGCAGGCGGGCGGTCCAGAGAGCCCGGCCAGCAGGCGGGGCGAGATGCCCGGCCGGCAGGGGGGCGGGACTGTCGCAGAGCGCCCTCTCTCCCGTCATCCCGAGCGGAGCCGCCCGAAGGGTGGCGCAGTCGAGGGACCTCTCTTTGTTGCAGCATCAGCAAGAGAGGTCCCTCGACTGCGTCGCCAATGGCGCTGTAGCCAGCGCCTAAGCGGGCGACTTCGCTCGGGATGACGGAGGAGTAAGCGGGCACACGCGAACGCCCCGCCTCGGGCTCGGACGAAGCCGCAGGCAAATCGTTCGCCGCGGACCGCCGGGCGACGAAGCTTTTGCCGCGGCGCGCGCGAACTTTGAAAACCCCGTGCATTGATGCCGTGCGCCGGCGAGGGCATTGATCGGGCATCGCAAAACCGTGCGCTGCGAGCCACGAGCGGAGGTCGGCATGGCGATGTTCAAGGACGACAATCACCTGTGGAAGAGCACGTGCGACGTCTTCGAGGACGAGCACCTGCCGGGCACGGCCGCGCCGTGGACCGGCATCTACGCGTGCCAGGAGTGCAACCACGAGATCGCGTCGAACGAGGGCGATCCCCTACCGCCGGCGCATCACCATCGCCATCCCGCGCCGGAGGCGATCCGCTGGAAGCTGATCGTCTACGCCGACCAGAGGGCGAAGTAGGTGGCTGCAGCTTCGACGATCGTTCGCCGGGAGCACGCCGCTCATAGGCGCCAACTTTGGCTGGTCCAACATAGTCCTCATCCTGAGGAGGTCGCGCAGCGACCGTCTCGAAGGATGGGCTACACACGAGATCGCTGAAACAGCAGTGTCGCAGCACCTGACGTGTTGCCGCCCAAAGGGCGAAGGTTACTTCGCCCGATTCGAGACGCCGCGCTCTGCGCGGCTCCTCAGGGTGAGGAGGGGAGCGCGTCGAAGGACGGGCCGCTCCTCAGGGTGAGGTCCGTTTGTAAGTAAGTTGGCGCCCATGAGCGCGCCATTCCAGTGGCGCTCTTCTTGCCGATCACACATCCCATGAGCGCCACTGGAATGGCGCGCTCCCGGCGCACGGCTTCCTTGCCCGCTACGCTACCTCTCGCGGGTCAGCTCCAGGCCGGGCATCGAGCCGTCCTGGCGCCAGCGGTCGAGCAGCTTCACGAAGGCGATAGGGCCGCGCCAGTACTGGTTGTTGCGGGCGACCCGCATGTCGAGCTGGCCACCCTCGTTGTTGTAGTAACCCGGCGTGCACGCCTCGAGGAACGGCCGCCGGCCGATGGCGTACTTCACGATGGTGTCGACCCAGGCCTGCTCGGCCTCGGCGGTCGGCTCGAGCGTCCTGATGCCGCGCGCCCGCGCCTCGGCGACGATGAAGGCGATGTGGCGCGCCTTCTCGTCGAGCATGTGCTGGAAGTTGGCGCTCTGGCCGGATTGCCGGGTGGCGACGATGAAGCAGTTGGGGAAGCCGCGCGACAGCAGGCTGTGCAGGGTCGCCGCGCCGTCCTTCCACTTGTGGGCGAGCGACTGGCCGCCGCGGCCGATTATGTCGAAGCCGACATTGTCGATGTAGTCGACGCCGACCTCGAAGCCGGTCGCGTAGATCAGGCAGTCGAGTTTGTATTCCCGGCCGGCCACGACGATTCCCGTCTCGGTGATCTCGTCGACGCCCCTGCCCTGGGTGTCGACCAGCCGGACGTTGGGCCGGTTGAAGGTCGGCAGGTACTCGTCGTGGAAGCACGGCCGCTTGCAGAACTGGTTGTACCAGGGCTTCAGCGCCTCGGCGGTGGCGCGGTCCTCGACCACGGCATCGATGCGCGCGCGCACCTGCTCCATCTTGGCGTCGTCGGCGAGCTGGATGAGGGCGTCGGCGTCCTCGACCGGCGCGCCCGACTGCGCGCGCCGGCGCGCCGCCAGCAGGATGTTGCCGATCAGGTCGGTCCAGCCGTCGTTCACCAGGTCGACCTCGAACTCGCCGCCCGAGATCACGGTGGTGAAATTGTCGATGCGCTCCTTCTGCCAGCCGGCCGGCAGGCTCGCCGCCCACCCCGGGTCGGTCGGCCGGTTGTTGCGCACGTCGACCGAGGAAGGCGTGCGCTGGAAGACGTAGAGCGTCTTCGCGGCCTCGCCGAGATGCGGCACGCACTGCACCGCCGTGGCGCCGGTGCCGATGATGCCGACGGTCTTGTTCCGGAGCCTGGTGAGCCCGCCGGTGTTGTCGCCGCCGGTGTAGGCGTAGTCCCAGCGGCTGGTGTGGAAGCTGTGCCCGCGGAAGCGCTCGATGCCCGGCACGCCGGGCAGCTTGGGGCGTCCCAAGGTCGTGCCGCCGGCCAGGATGACGAAGCGCGCCGCGAGGCGATCGTCGCGGCTGGTGGTCACCGTCCAGCGGTCGGCCGCGTCGTCCCAGCGGACCTCGCCGACCACGGTCTGGAAGAGCGCGCGCGGGTAGAGATCGAAATGCCGGCCGATCCGCCGCGAGTGCTCCATCAGCTCGGGCGCGCGGGCGTACTTGGTGGTCGGGATGTAGCCCGTCTCCTCGAGCAGCGGCATGTAGATGTAGGCCTCGGTGTCGCACGCCGCTCCGGGATAGCGGTTCCAGTACCACGTGCCGCCGAAGTCGCCGGCCTTGTCGACGATCAGGAAGTCGTCGACGCCGGCCTGCACGAGGCGCGCCGCGGCGAGCAGCCCGCCGAAGCCGCCGCCGACGATGACGACATCGACCGACCGCGCGACCGGCGCGCGGGCGAAGCCCGGGTCGGCATGGGGATCGTCGAGATAGTGCTCGAAGCGGCCGTCCGTCCGCACATACTGCGCGTTGCCGTCGGCGCGCAGGCGGCGATCGCGCTCGCGGCGATAGCGCTCGCGCAGGGCCGCGGGGTCGAAGGCAAGGTCTTCCGCCGATCCGTCCTGAAGCCTCGTTCGCGCCACGACCTTCTCCCCTGCCGGTTGGTTCAGACGATGCGGGCGGGCAGAGCGAGCCCTGCCCGTCGCGGGCGCGTGCCGGGAACCCGAGCCCTGCGGCCGGGCGGGCACGACGCCGCCCGCATCATGGCGGCTCGCGCGCGGCCGTGCGAGGCCGCGGCGGCGATCGGCGGCCGCAAATCGCTGCCGACGCACTGTCCTGCGGTCCGTCGCGGCGGGCACGTCGCGCAGACCAGAATTCCGGAAGCGGGAACGGGCAGCGAAAGAGCGGCCCGTCGCATCGCGCGACGGGCCCGAGTTCAGGGAGGGCACTCGCATATGGACACGAAACTCCGTCATCCCGAGCGAAGCCGCCCGATCAGGCGCTGCTTGCAGCGCCATTGGCGGCGTAGTCGAGGGACCTTTCTTGTTGATGCTGCAAGAAGAGAGGTCCCTCCACTACGCCGCGCTACGCGCGGCTCCGGTCGGGATGACGGAGTTTCGTGTCCATATGCGAATGCCCTGCGAGTTCAGGGAGGAAAGGTCGCGCAGGGCGCAACCCGGGTCGTGCAGAGCGCGAGCCGAGTCGCGCGAGGCGCGACCCGGGTGGCGCAGAGTGAGACCCAAGTCGCGCAAGGCGCGACCGGACAGCAACGCCTGTCGCCGTCCCCGGTTGCGCGGCCGCGCGCCTGCCTTGCAGGCGGCGTCACGGCGCGCCGGCGATCATGGCGCGTCGGCGATCATGACCTGCCGGGTCCATCAGCCGTCACGCCGGCGACCCGCCGTTCACGGGCCGGGCCCCGGTCCCACCACGGGCTGCCCCGCACCCGCGCGGGCGGCCTCGGCATGGCGCAGCGCCTTGGTGGTGAGAATCTCCAGGAAGGCGCGCGAGGCCTCGATGCGGCGCTGCATCTCCTTGGGCTCGGCCAGCTGGGAGCCGAAGAACGTCCCGCGCACCTGCGACCATTGCTCGTTGAGCCGCATCACGGCGGCATGCGCTTCCGGCGCCGGCAGGTTCTGCAGCAGGTCGGCGAGCAGCAGCTCGAGCACCATCTCGTGCGCCGACAGCATGGCGGCGATCGCGGTGAGCGGATCGACCCCGGCGAGCCGCTCGTCCTCACTTCCCCGGCCCGCCGGCAGCCTGCCACATTTCCGCGCCCGCGGCGGATCATTCCCGGTGGACCACCGCTCACGCTTTGGTCACCGGCCTGTCCGTCTACGTTGTGAACGAGGATGCTTGCGACACGGAAGTACCGCCCCACAGGCGCTAAACCTTTCGGTTCTCCTCTTATGAGAATGTGCTGGGCGCGCGCCAGCGTTCCGGGGCCTCACCAGCGAAGCTGGGGAGGAGAACCGAAAAGTTGGCGCCTATGAGTGCCGCCCCTCAGCGATCGTGGAGCAGTTCCCGCTCGATCTCGAGGCCGCCGAGCGACGCCCCCTCCTCCAGTCGCGCCATCATCCGCCGATGGGCGGCCGCCCAACCGGGATCGGCAGTCTTGCCGGTCCTGTGGGGGACCAACCTGGCAACGGGGCGGCCGCGCCGGGTGATCAGAAAAGCCTCGCCTCGCTCGACCTCCCTGATCAGCCTGGAGAGTTCACGGTTGGCGGTCACGAGGGAAACGGTGCGCATCGGCTTCCGATTGGTCCAGTCCATGGGCGGGGTAGAACGCGGCGCCAGTCCGCTCCTGTCAAGGCGCGCATCGGGAACGGGCGCCGGCAGCCTCGAGCCTCGGCGCGCCTGACAATCGTCGACCATCGGCAGGCGTGGTTTTTTGGGCGCGGCCTTCCTGGCAATGCTGGCCCGCAAGGCGTAACGCCCTGCGCGGCGCGGCCAGCGACGCGGCGAGTCCTCGTTCCTGGCCGAAGGCAACCCCGCCGGTGCGCGCCGAGCGCGGACGCGCTGCGCAGGGCGGCCCGTCAGGGTGCGACTGGCACCTTCTCCCCGGTCGCCGCGGCGACGGTGCCGTGCAGATGGGCGACCAGCGCGTCGTCGAGCTTCAGGCGCGCGGCGAGCATCGCGAGGTAGCCGCGCTCGGCCGCCGAATCGACGGTGACGGCGAGCAGCGAGGCGGCATAGATCTCCGCCGCCTGCTCGGGCGAGGTCGCGCCGCGCGCCACCGCGTCGACGTCGAGGTTGGCGCGCAGCTCGTCCATGACGAAGGCCTTGTCCTCCGACGACAGCGCCAGCTTGTCCATCTCGGCAAAGATGCGCGCCTGCTCCTGGGCATCGACATGGCCGTCGGCCTTGGTCGGCGACTGCTGGCCGCTCTCGGTCGACGGGTTGAACGGCGTGCCGCTGGGCGGCGGCAGCATCAGCGGCGGCGCCTGGCGGGCCGCCTCCTGCGGCACCGGTGCCTGCTTGCCGGCCTGCCAGTCGTTGTAGGCCTTGTAGGCGAGCGCGCCGACCGCGGCCATGCCGCCGAGCTTCAGCGCCTCGCCGCCGATCTCGCGGCCCGCCTTCGAGCCGAGCAGGAGCGCCGCCAGGCTGCCCGCGACCGCGCCGCCGCCGGCACCGCGCAGGAAATCGCCGATGCCCCGGCCGCCTTGGACCCCCTGGCCGCCCGGACTGGCGCCGGGCTGGTTGCCGGCCGGATTGGCCTGACCGCCGAGAAACTGATCGAGCAGACTCTTCGGATCGAACATTTACGCTTTTCCCCGTGTTCCCTGTTCAACGGACCCTGTTCAAGGAGCGAGTCATATGGTGAGAGATTGTGACAGAACCATGCCGACCGACGGGCGCCCTCTTCCCCGTGCATGCCTGCCCATCCCTGACCGGGGCCGGCGCCCGGCCTGGCACGTCGGTGCGGCGTGCTAGCATCCGCGGCAACAACTACCGGGAGGAAGAGATGTCGAAGAGCACGACGCGCCGCCATGCCCTCGCGCTGGGCTTGGCCGCGCCCTTCATTGCCACGCAGGGCATCGCCACGCAGGCGCGGGCCCAGGCGGCGTGGCCCACCAGGACCGTGCGCATCATCGTGCCGTTCCCGCCAGGCCAGGCGGCCGACATCTTCGCGCGGCTGATGGCGGAGAAGCTGACCGACATCTGGAAGCAGCAGGTCGTGGTCGAGAACAAGGGCGGCGGCGGCGGCATTCCCGGCGTCGAGGCCGGCCGGACGGCGGCCCCCGACGGCTACACGTTCCTGATCGCCACCAGCGGCACGTTCGGCGTCAACCCGAGCCTCTATCCCGACCTGCCCTACAAGCCGCTGGTCGACT
>LNFM01002780.1_pt1 | contig 35961 bp, 26 predicted proteins | sample 596031 | NCBI WGS metagenome assembly LNFM01 (sample SAMN04254537, study PRJNA301005) | activated carbon metagenome | isolation source: dual media filters at the Ann Arbor, Michigan drinking water treatment plant | place: USA: Ann Arbor | reverse complement strand
CTACCTTGCGTGAGGTGCTGGAGGGCGAATACCAGCCTCAAGATTATCCGGCTCAGATCGTGAGCCCGTTAAACGGAAATTCCTTTTGGTTTTTGGACGAAGCGGCGGCGGAGGCACTTACAGTTAATAGAAAGTATGAAAATTTCTCTGGTCATCTCAGACGTTGACGCAACTCTAATAACGCCGGCACACGAAATAACTCATCGAACAAGTGAAGCCGTCAATAAACTTCAAGAACTAGGGATCGGTTTCACGGTCGCAAGTTCGCGGCCGCCTCGCGGCCTTTATGGATTTGCGAAGGAACTGAATTTGACTGAACCATTCGCGGCGTTCAACGGCGGAGTAATTCAGAGGACGAATGGCGAAACGATAGCGAGTCACACACTTAGCAAGGAAATTTGTGAGGCTTCCTACTCGGTCACGAACACGCTCGGTATTAGATTGTGGGTTTACTGCGATCATGACTGGCACGTCGATGAGATTACGCCGTTTGTAGAGAGGGAACAGAACACGATCGGATTCGAGGCCACACTGGAAAACGATTTGCGTAATTCTTTCGGCACGGCGGCTAAACTTGTCATTGTAGGCGATCCGGCAATTGTCTCGGAGGCCGAAACAATCATTTTGGAAACCTTGGGCTCCAGCGTCTCAGCCACCCGATCAAAACCACGTTTCCTCGACATCACGGATCAGTACGCGCACAAGGGTAGTGTAGTAACGCAGCTTGCCGATGTTCTAAACATTCCGGTTAGCGAAATTGCGGTTATCGGCGATGGATTGAATGACGTTCTGATGTTCGAAAGAGCTGGATTTTCGATCGCTATGGGACAATCCGACGACGAAGTAAGGAGCGCGGCCGATGTTGTTACCGGGTCCAACACCGACGAAGGTTTCGCAGATGCGATCGAGTACTTCATCATTGGAAAATAGATCCTTCGCTATTCTTATCGGTGCTTTTCTCCACCTATCCATCCTTCTTTCTCATTGACGGACATCTAAAAACTTTCTTAGCCAAAAACTCTTTGATAAAGGGAATAGATTTCCGCGTCGCCGTCTTTTACACACGAACCAATTGAGGTTTACGGATCCAGCGGTTCGCTGAGCGGCTAATGATTGCAAGATCGGGGATGGCTTTCTCTGCCCTCGGGTCTTTGAGAAATACCAGTCTTCGAAAAGCCGCACTAAAGCCCGTTCACCAAAACGGAATCACGAGGGTTAACTTTTAAAGGACTTAAAAATGACGAACTACAACTACATGATGAATCGAGTGACAAAACTGAATATCTATTTTGGCTTTGCATTGCTCTTACTGTTATTAGTCTCGGGTGCAGCATTTGCGCAAGTCGAGACAACGCCCGTTCCCGGGAGCATCGGGACAACGAATTCGGCGCTTTACAATGGCCCGTGGCCCTCGGAATCTCAAAAGGAACTGATAGGGCCTTATCTACTGCTAAAGGCAGGCGTCGTCAATGAGGCAAACACCGAACTCACATTGCCACTCTATGAAGGCAAGATGAAAGACGGCCGGAAGGTTTGGTACGTCTTGACCGATACGAATGACGAAGGTAACGCTCGTGCGTTGGGTTTGAACTATTCAACGAAGCTTACCTATGCCGAGACCGGACGAGCGGTCCGAACTGCCAGAATCGAAAAGGGCGGTCTGGTATTCGATCAGGGAACTGTGGACTTTAAGCCGGAGCGAAGCCTAACACCGGGGGACGGTGCGGCCCCATTCCCGCCAAAAGCGTCCCAGCCAGGGTCGGTGGGCGACGCCAATTATTCTCCACTCGTAAAGATCATCAATGCGCACGGCTACATTTATAACGCTCCGATCATCGCATTCGACGTGAACGCAGACCGGATATCGTTTCCAAACGGAAATGTGGACCACAAACTCGTGCACGACAAGGTTCTCCGGATAGATCCGGCAAAAGGAACGGTCACTTTCAAATTAACTCCGGGATTCAGTTTTGCGCGTCCCGTGATGTATCTAAGCTTTGATTCGAACGACCCAGTTGCGGCCGTTTTGGAGGCATCTACCGTCGCACCAGGACTAGCCGACTTGCAGATCGGGAAAGATGACGGTGCATTCAGCGCCGTTGAGAGACTTTTCGTTTTCCTAAATGGTCCGACGGGCAAAGAAAATCCGCAGCGGCAGGGAATTAACAGTGCAATTCTTGATCAGTTGGGCGAGCCGTTAAACGTCTTTGGCGGCGTGCCCACCATCGCTGGCGACTATAGCCCGATGTGGGATCTAAACCTCGGTGTCTGGACGGACTCAGCCATTCAAAAAGGCTATCGCTCACGTCTCACGGAGGAGTTCTCGATCCTGCGAATGGTGCAGGGAGGATTCATCACCGCACCTGGCGGTAAGCCGTACGGATCAACCGGGATCATCGTCAATTGCCCTGTGGTAAAACGTCTCCTGTAACGCTACAACTAATCCACCTTTCCTCGGTACATCGAGTATTCGAGGAGAGGTGGCCCTCCAAACACTTTAGGAAAGATCGACTAAGGAATAATCAAAATGAGGAACACAGAACTATCGGCGTATTGCGGAAAAGTGATGGCGACAGCATTTATGCTGTTTATCCCAGTGCTCCCCTGCGTCGCACAGAAAGCGGAGATCGTCAGCGAGGCCATTGTGGTTAGTGCGGACAAACAACAAGATACCGTGTCGGCAAAGGATATGAGTCCAGGAATAGATGAGACCAAGAACGGTCCGAAACGGGATACGGCTGAAGTTAAGACTAGAAAATCCCTCGACACGGGCACGAACATAACCGGAACCGAAGTAGTTTCGGATACGGACGACGATACGATGATGGGTATCATGGGGAAAGGTTCCGATAAGCTGAAACTCGGAGGTCACGTCGGATTCGTTGTTCCGATCGTCGCTCGGGGCAATGGTTCGACGACCAACCTTAGCGATCGATTCGTCTTCGGCTTTCCGGTCGGACTGACCTTGAAAACCAAACACAATATTGCGGTCGACTTCGAATTCATCCCAACCTTTAATACCGGAAATGACTTCGTCCTGACGATCCACCCGGGAATTATCTACGGATTTGCAAAGAACTACGCGGTTGGCGTTCGTGCGGCTTATGACGCCGGTGCCGACAGTTACGGATTTACTCCACTCATTTCACGCGGCTTCAAGATAAACAATAAGGTCGGCTATTTTATCGAGGCAGATTTTCCGGTCCGCTGGAATAAGCGTCCGATCGGTCGCGACCGTTTTGCATCTGTCGCTTTCGCCGCTCATTTCGGGTTCAGTTTCTAGTCGACAGAGGAAACGACAGGTCAAGAAGAAAGGATGATATTTTCCATGATTTACCGGTTTACAATTCAGCTATCTGTCGTTATCGTTACGATCTTCGGAATAATGCCTGGTTTGGCGGCAGCTCAGATACAGATCGGGACGATTCGCGGCTCAGTGGTCGACCAGAACTCCGCCGCTCTAGTCCGTGCTAACGTGATTATCAGCAATCGCCTTAGCGGTTACAAAAGCACGGTCCAGAGCGATGAGAGCGGAGAGTTCTCCTTCAACAATCTGCCATTTGCCACCTATTCGCTCACAGTAGAATCCAGCGGTTTTGCAAGACAAGTCGTTTTTTCAGAAGTGAGATCCAATGTTCCGGTGCCGGTAATCGTCAAACTTGCTCTCGCCGGAACGACAAACTTCGTGGACGTGGGATCGAAAACGGAATTGATTGACAAATCTTCGTCATCGAGTGAAACACGAATCGACCAAGGTCGAATCGAGCGCACGCCGAACGCGATACCGGGACGCGGGCTTCAGAAAATTGTTGCGGCGGCTAGCGGGGCGACCACGCAGAATAATGGGCTGATCCACATTCGAGGCGTCGAGGACGGCATAGTCTATGTCGTGGACGGCATTCCGACGGTCGATCGAGTAGATTCGATCTCGGCCGGAACGTTCGATGAAAACGATATCAGGTCGATAAATGTGATAACTGGTAACTTTCCGGCTGAGTTCGGAGGCCGAAGTGCTGCCGTCGTTCAAATCCAGCCGAAATCGGGCTTCGATAGAGGCACTTTTGGCAATCTTTCGACAAACCTTGGCAATTTCCGGACAAGAGATGTTGCCGGGACGTTTGGCGGAAATGTCGGTCGCGGATTTGGGATCTATGTTTCGGGTAAATCTGGTCGATCCGACCGATATCTAGATCCAGTAGATGAACGGAATTTTAATAATGTTGGAAGAAATGCAAGTTTGAACACCCGTATAGACTGGCTGGTCGGATCAAAGGAGGTGCTCTTATTTAATGCGGGTGCTTCTGGCTCAAACTTCCGTGTTCCCAACGATCTAATCCAGCAAATTAACGGACAGGATCAAAGTCAACGGCTGCGGGACAACAATCAGTCCGTTAACTGGGAACACATCCTATCGGAAAGGGCGGTCTCCAATCTAGCGGCATTTCGGAGGGAGTACAATTCAGACCTTTTCGCAAGTCAGTTTGATACTCCTATATCGGCTTCACAAGACCGACGTCATGTGAGGTCGGGTCTGATCGGAAGTTTGACCCAGATACATGAAAAACACACGCTCAAATATGGTTTTGAGGTTTCACGGGTAACTCCACGCGAATACTTTTCCTTTTTTGTCACCGATGAAGACTTAGCCGATGAACGAGAAGTAAGCGAGGAAGCTCAAGAGTTTACACGCGCTGATCCGTTTGAGTTTAAGGCGAGTAGAATCGGATCTTATGCCGCCGGATATGTGCAGGATAGCTTTTTCCTTATCAGAAATCTGAACGTAAGTGCCGGATTGCGTTTCGATTTTTCTTCTCTACCCGACTCGGCTCATCAATTTAGCCCGCGGATAGGGGCAAATTACTTCATCGAAAAAACCAGGACATCTTTCCGCGTTTCGTTCAATCGGCTCTATCAACCGCCGCAGATCGAAAACCTGCTTCTCGGAAACTCCGAACAGGCCCGCCGTCTATCGCCGTTTGTAGATGAGGTTGGCGGGGCTGCTGTCAAGCCGGAACGTGTCTCCGCTTTCGAAGTCGGTTTAACGCAGGATGTGTTCAACAAAGCGAGGATCGACATTGCGTTTTGGCGCCGAACCTTCCGAAACTTTGGAGATCCAAACACATTTTTTAACACCACGCTCGTTTTCCCCAATAGTGTTGCGGGCGGCTTTGCTAACGGTGTTGACGTGCGGCTCAACGTACCCGAATACAGGGGATTCTCAGGCTTCGCAAGCTACACGAACTCCAGAATTCTTCAGGTTGGTCCAATCAATGGAGGACTGTTTTTGACTGACGAGTTTATAGAGATTGAAACTGGTACGCGGTTCGTACCGGACCACGACCAGAGAAATACGGCGGCCTTCGGGATGAGCTATGACCACAAACGCAGCGGTTTTTGGATGTCGCTGGGGGGGCGATACGAATCTGGCGTCCCGCTTGAGGTCGATGAAGACCGATTGGACGAGTTGCAAGATGCAGACGGCTCAGATCTGGTCAATTTTGAACGAGGAAGGGTGAGGCCCTGGGCGGTTTTCGATTTCGCCGCCGGTGCCGAATTGCTCCGCAAGGAGAGAGTTTCGTTGAAACTTAGGTTCGAAGTTCAGAATTTTACCAACAAACGCTTTGCATACAATTTTGGCAGTCCGTTTGAAGGAACTCACTTCGGGCCTCCGAGGCGTTTTAGCGGCGGTTTGCGAGTGGAGTTCCGGTGAAGCTATAAGTAGTAAGGAAATGAAACAGGATAACGAAAACGAGAGCGGAACAAACGGACACCAGCAGAATAGACGCCTTTTCTTAAGCAAGCTAGGGAAAGTGACGGCAGGATTGGCTACGGTTGCCGCGGCAGGCGTCGACTCTATCGCGAGCGGTCAATCGGCTGCAAAAGCCGGCCGGAAAGTAACGCAGGGACGTCTTTCACGTAGGGATAGAGCTCGAGCGATCAGGATCGAAGCGGCGAACTCTAATTTTGCGCGAACTCCAGAACTTCTAGTTCACCCAACAAATGGTGACGAGAATCTTTACCCAAATAAGATAGGCAATTTTTCCAAGGGCCTGCCGCATGAGCAATCGGGGGAAGTGGTTCGAGTTGCCTACGCCGAGCTTGTAAATGCAATCAAATCGGAAAACCCCGAAAAGTTCGAGGCTATTCCAATGGGCTGTACACGCAGGCTCATAAATCCTCAAGCGGGTTTATCTTTCGGCCTCGAAGGCGGCGATCCGCAAAGCTACCTGGTGAATCCGCCGCCCGCATTCGCCAGCCGTGAACAAGCTGCAGAGATGGCCGAGAATTACTGGATGTCGATCTTGCGCGACACTAATTTTTTGGATTATCCAAACAGCTCCCTCGCTCACGATGCGGCAACGGACCTGAACCGTTTCGGCACCGATTACAAGGCCGCAAAAAATGAAGACGGGAATGTTTCAGCAGAGAATCTCTTTAGACTCGATATCCCCGGTGCAACTATCGGCCCCTTTATGTCGCAATTCTGGTATTTGCCAACGCGGTTGGGAGCGAACTGGATAAATACACGAATCCGCACGGTGCTCAGTCCGGCCGACGGCGGAAGAGATTATCTGACCGATTTCGACAGATGGCTGTCGATCCAAAACGGCGGCCGCTGGGAAGAATCAGCCTACGATCCGGTTCTGCGGTGGATGAGAAACGGGCGCGACCTAGGAGAATGGGTGCACGTCGATGTCTTGTTCCAAGGCTATTTCCAGTCGCTGTTGATCTTATTAGGAAACGGAATTTTGGTAGATAAGAAAAACCCTTACAATTTTTCCCGTACCCAAGATGGTTTCGGTACGCTCGGAGCTCCATACATTGCTTCTCTCGTTTGCCAAGTCGCGCAAAACGCCCTGCGAAGTGTTTGGTTCCAGAAGTGGTGCGTACATCGCCGGATGCGGCCCGAGGTATTTGGCGGGCGGATTCACCAGGTTCTTACGAATAAGTCTAACTATCCAGTTCACGCCGATTTGCTAGCTTCATTGTCGGAAAAAGACCGGCTCGGAAAATACCTACCTGAAAAGCAGGGTGGCTTGCTTCCGATAGCTTTTCCGGAAGGCAGTCCCACGCACCCCTCGTACGGTGCAGGACACGCGACGGTTGCGGGAGCATGCGTCACGGTCTTGAAAGCTTTTTTTGACGAAGATGCATTTATTCCGGGCCCGGTTATACCTAATTCAAATGGTACGGCACTTTTGCCGTACATTGAGTACGATGCAACAAAATTAACGGTGGGCGGCGAATTGAACAAAATCGCCGCGAATGTCGCAGTTGGCAGGAACATCGCTGGCGTCCACTGGCTCTCGGACGCGTCGGAATCGTTAAAGCTCGGCGAGCAGATCGCCATCGATTTGCTTCGTGATCAGAGGAATTGTTTTAATGAAAAGTTCGACGGTTTCGATCTCACTAAATTTGACGGAACCACGACGATTGTTTGATTGCTTGGTCGGTGTAATGTAAAACAACAAAAGAACATGATCGATAAATTAGTTAATTTCCTCGGAGGGAACAAAGGTGTCTGGGCCGTAGAAAAAATGGAAACCGTCGCCGGTTCGCCGCTGGATATCGTCTCGCATATAGACATTATCAATGGAGAATTCGACGCTTTGACTCGAGAATCTACCTGGGTGATTCGAGGGGTGACAAGTAATTCCAGGTATACAACACGTACCGAAAAGAATTTGCTCGCCGAACGCCAACCTCCGCTTGATCGCTCCGAAGCAACGTGTGCGGCCCTTATTCCGATTCGCAAATCAGACGCTTGGTGGGAACTAGCCCAGGATGAGCGGCGTGAGCTTTTGGAAGTACAGTCCCAGCATATTAAAACAGGTATCGATTACCTGCCCGCGATCGCCAGAAGACTGCATCACAGCCGCGACCTCGGCGAGGAATTCGATTTTCTTACGTGGTTTGAATACGCTCCGCGTGATGCTCCGGCTTTTGAAGAACTCGTTGGAAAGCTTCGTCGTACCGTGGAGTGGAACTATATCGAGCGAGAAATAGATATCAGACTGGTACGAGCCTAGACTCAATCCCCTCGCAACTTTCGCGCCAACCTTACTAATCCCCCCCCGAATGTTTTTCCGCTTCGTTTAAATGGACCTGCATCCGTCCTTCTTTTTACGAAGGTGGTAATTCTCATTCAATGCGGGAAATTATTATTTTTTGGAATATGTTTGACGGCTAGCGGCATTCATTCAGGTAGCCTGAAATTTTACTGCTTGCTGTAGGTTATTGTTTGTCGACAGTGGTAAAGGTAGATTTTGAAAAACACTGATTTGCGGAATTTATTATTGCGGTCCCTGAACGAAATCTTGCGGCAAGGTAAAGGCCTCCTCGATGGAATCGATGACCAGCGCTATGAGGTTGCGGATGAACATGCGTTTCCTGGCAGTGGTTCGGTTGGCGGTCATTTCCGGCATTGTCTGGAATTTATCGGTTGTTTTCTTTCGGGAGTCGAGGATGGACATATTGATTATGACCGAAGGCAGCGAAATATTCGTCTGGACACGCAACGCGAATACGCAATAGAGGAATTTCAGCGGACGATCCGGATAATCGAGAATTTCTCTTCGCGGCGAACTCGGAATTCTTTGCTGGTCCGACCTGAAGAAATCTCGACTGATGATTTGTGGTGCGAATCCTCGATTGAACGCGAGCTTGAGTTTTTGCGAAGCCACACCATTCATCACTTTGCTTTGATAGCGTTCAAATTGCGGTCATCGGGGTTCGAAGTTCCGCGAGATTTTGGTGTTGCTCCTTCGACACTCCGATTTTGGGAGCGGGAGATCGCCGGTCGCGATCTCGTCGGTTTCTAGCTTCAATATTATTGTCGTCATTTGCTTGGATCACTTATACATAATGAATCCGAAAGACAAAACAGATGGTCAATCTTTGATCCGTCCCGCCGAGGCTTCCGACACCCCGGACGTACTAGCCCTGGCAATTGCGGCAGGGTTATTTCTTCCGCACGAGATTGAACCTCTGCGAGAGGTATTGGAAAATCTCCCCGCGAGTCACCGCGTATATGTATGGGGCGATACGAGTGGGCTAACCGCCGGAGTAGTTTATTTTGGTCCGGATGAAATGACTGACCGGAAATGGGATCTGTGGATGATAGCGGTGGCTCCGGATCAAAAGGGCCGTGGCATCGGCGGCAAGCTCCTTAGGTTCACGGAGAGTAAGGTTCGGGAGAGCGGCGGGAGGCTGCTTCTTATTGAGACCAGCTCGCTTGCGAAATATGAAGCGACACGGGCGTTCTATGAGAAGTACGGTTACGATGAGGTCGCCCGCGTCCCAGACTATTTCGCCGACGGAGAGACAAAAGTCATCTTTGCGAAACGCATCTTGGAAAACTGAAAGTGATGGTTGAGAATTTATTTTGGAGGACGAGATTAAATGGCGATTTTAAGTTGGATTTGCCGCATTATGGTGGCCCTTATCCTGCTACAGACCTTGTTTTTTAAGTTCACAGGTGCGGAGGAATCTAAGTACATTTTTTCGACGTTAATGGGTGAACAAAACGAATGGATCGGACGCATCGGATCGGGAATAGTTGAACTGATCGCCTCGATTCTGTTGCTGATCCCTTCAACCGTCTGGCTTGGAGCCTTTCTGGCTTTGGGTGTATCGGCGGGAGCGATTTTTTCCCATTTGACCAAGCTCGGATTCGTCGTTAAGGATGATGGCGGGCTATTGTTTGGATTGGCGTGCACCGTTTTTATCGCGAGCCTAATTCTTCTCTATATTCACCGTCTTGAGATCCCGCTAATCGGTGCGAGGCTCCGATAAGTCGTTTAAGTTAGGAGAAATCGGTTTGTTCGTTTTGCGTCAGCGGCGGTGGGTCATGTTCGTCGGAGCATATTTGCTTTTGCTTTTGCTTTCGACGGCTGCGAGATGGACTCAGGGTGAAAAGGCCTTACCATCTGAAAAAAAATCAATAGCGGTTTCGATCGTTGCGAATGATAAACCGATCAAAGACGGACACGTCCGTCTCGCTTACAGAGAATTTCTTCCACCATTTGATGCAGGCAAAACACCGATCATCCTTATTCACGGAAGCCCTGGGGATAGTGGGGTCCTGGTCGATTTGGCGAAGGATCTGAGTCGTGACCGGCGGGTCATCGTCCCCGATTTGCCTGGATTTGGCGACTCAACCGTCGAAGTCCCGGATTACAGCTTTCGAGCCCATGCTCGATATTTGAAAGAGCTTTTAGAAAAAATTGACGTAGAAAAAGTTCATGTCCTGGGTTTTTCGATGGGCGGCGGCGTTGCACTTGAATTTTACGATATCGCCCCTGAGCGCGTCGCATCGATTGAAATGATCTCGGCCATTGGCGTTCAGGAATATGAGCTTTTAGGTGATTATTTTTTGAATCATATTGTGCATGGAGTTCAGCTCGCAGCGCTCTGGTCGCTGCGGGAATTCGTGCCGCATTTCGGTTCTCTTGACGGTTCATTTTTTGGTGTTTCTTACGCCAGAAATTTTTACGATTCAGACCAACGGCCCCTACGGCAGATACTGACTAAAATCGAAACTCCTCTCCTGATCATACACGGAGAAACGGATCAACTCGTTCCGTTGGCGGCGGCTAAAGAGCATTATCGACTTGTTCCGCAAAGCGAGTATCACGAATTAAATGACAATCATTTTATGGTCTTCATGCGTCCCGAAAAGATCGCGACCATTGTCGCCGAGTTCCTCTCGCGAGTTGATGACGGCAGAGTGAAAGTAAGGGAAAAGGCCGACCCGTTGCGGCTCGCCGCTGCGGGCGAACCGTTTCATAGAGAGACAGTAACGGCGGATGGTTCGCTCGCGGTTTTATTCTTTTTTGCATTGGCGCTGGCAACTTTTGTCAGCGAAGATCTGACCTCCCTGACGGCGGGTGCGTTGGCCGGTCAGGGACAGATCAGCCTTACCCTCGCGATCGCAGCGTGTTTTGTTGGCATCTACCTAGGCGATCTACTTATTTTTTGGGCGGGGCGGTTTTTCGGCCGGGCAGCCTTACGCCGCGCTCCTCTGCGCTGGTTCATTTCAGAATCAGCCCTGGATCGCGCTGCTGCGTGGCTCGGAAGAAACGGCATGACCGCCGTGTTTTTGAGCCGCTTTACACCTGGTCTGCGTCTGCCGGTTTATTTTGCGTCCGGAATGGTCAAAACGAATTTTCTGAAATTCGCTCTTTTCTTCGCTCTCGCGGCAGCTATCTGGACGCCGATCCTGGTCAGCGCGACCGCTTGGTTGGGTACGGGAATGGCGGGAGAGCCAATGTTCACCGGGAATTTCTGGTTTGGCCTGATCGCGGTTGTTGGTACAGCATTTATAGTATTGAATCTGGTGTTACGCTTGGCAACCTGGCGGGGCCGACGGATGCTGGCCGGAACCTACAAACGCTGGACTGAATGGGAATTCTGGCCGTTGTCGGTTTTTTATTTACCGGTCCTAATCTACATCCTGAGGCTGGCCGTGGAATTTCGCAGCATCTCGGTTTTCGCCGATGCGAACCCGGCGATAGAGGCCGGCGGGTTCGTCGGCGAGCCTAAATCCGAAATATACGAAGGTTTACGCAAATCGCCCGCCGCGGAAAGCCATCTGCTCAGATATGTTTTGATCCCAGCGAATCTGTGTCTATCCGAACGCATAGCCGCTGCGGACGAATTTATGCGAGCCGATAGACTGAGTTTTCCAATTGTCCTCAAACCGAATGCTGGAGAGCGCGGCTCTGGTGTGTACATCATCAAAACCACGGAGGAATTAGAGAGTAAAATCGTAAATTGCGGTAGTGATTTAATTTTGCAGGAGTTTTCAAGCGGTTATGAGTTCGGCGTCTTTTATTTCCGGTATCCCGGCGACGAACACGGGAACATATTCGCGATTACCGAGAAACAATTTCCGACCGTCACGGGCGATGGAAAGGCGAATCTCGAAACGTTGATATTGCGCGACAAACGAGCTGTTGCCCTCGCAAACGCCTATTTCGCTCGAAACGTCCACCGGCTCGGCGAGGTGCCGGCAATCGGCGAAACGGTAGCGATAATCGAAATCGGAACTCACTCGAAAGGAGCGATCTTCCTAGACGGTGGCTGGGCGAAATCGGAAGCTCTCGAAAAAAAGCTCGATGATATTTGCCGTGGTTTCAGTGGATTCTATTTCGGGCGGTTCGATCTCCGGGTTAATTCGATCGACGAATTTAAGCGTGGTGAGAACTTTAAGATCATTGAGCTAAATGGCGTAACCTCGGAGGCAACAAATATTTATGACCCAAAATACTCTCTTTTCGATGCGTATCGGATCCTTTTTCGGCAATGGCGGATCGCTTTTGAAATCGGCCATGCGAATCGACAGCGAGGCATGCCGCCGACTTCAGCAACATCACTGTTGAGACTCTATATACGGAACCGTTTCTATAAGAATGCTTCTAAAGCAGCGGAATAAGCCCCCCTAAAGAAAATGTGCCTTATTATTTTCGGATTAAACGTTCATCCGCACTACCCGCTAATCCTTGCGGCAAACCGCGACGAGTTTTACGAGCGGCCGACCGCCCCAGCCGGTTACTGGAATGATGATCCGACGATTCTGGCCGGGCGTGATCTGGTCCATGGCGGAACATGGCTCGGCGTGACAAAAACTGGGCGATTTGCCGCCGTTACCAATTATCGTGACCCTACGGCACCGGCGGGAATCAAATCACGCGGCGACCTGACCACTGATTTCTTGAAGGGAAACGCAACCCCGGAAAATTACCTGTTGCGGGTTGAAGAGCAAAAGAATGATTATTCGGGTTTTAATCTTCTCGTCGGTGACTTTGCGGACGGTAAAAATGAGATTTGCTATTTCTCTAATCGGGGCCGAGAGCCAAACGTGTTGTCCCCAGGCATTTATGGCCTAAGCAATGGTCTGCTCGATTCTCCCTGGCCGAAAGTTAGCAAGGCGAAAGCAGAACTCGCGAAAAGCACTCTTGGAGGACATCTATCACCATCCGGGTTGCTCGAGATACTCGCTGATCAGACTTTCGCCGATGACGAAAACTTGCCCAATACGGGAATCGGAATAGAGCGAGAACGAGCATTGTCTTCGGCTTTCATAAAGACTGAAGGTTACGGTACAAGTTCATCGACTATTTTGACAATCGATCGGTCGGGTTCGGTCAAGTTTATGGAGGAAACCTACGTCGAAACGCCGGGTTCCGTCGTCTTCGAGTTTGCTATCACTTAAAACAGACTTTCGCCATCTTCGGAGAATAATGGAACTTATTGGAATATATTTGCCCCTCCGCAACATTAAAAAAATAGGTTAGGCAATGTTCGTTTCAGTTTGTTTTTCGAATCCTAGAAGTGATTACCGATACAAATACAACGGAAAGTTCGGAATTAAGATGTTTCAGCGACGGTCATTTGCTGGGACAAATGGCACTTGTAGCTGACACCCGTTACATTAATATCGTTGACGGACGTTATACGGTTCGCCTTGCTCGAACGCCTGAGCAAGTTGATGCGGCTTTGAGGCTTAGATATGAGATCTTTAACTTAGAGCTTGGCGAGGGGCTGGAATCGTCGTGCATCACCGGCCGTGATGAGGATAGATTCGATTCTGTTTGCGATCACTTGATCGTTGAAGAAATATCAACAGGCAAAACGGTCGGCACCTACCGGCTGCAAACGCTGGAAATGGCTACGATGGCGTCCGAGTTTTATTGTGCCGGTGAGTTTACGGTTGAGGATTTGCCCCACTCCGTTTTGGAGCAATCTCTGGAAATAGGCCGGGCGTGCATCGCGGTGGATCACCGAAACAGCAAAGTTTTATTTCTTCTTTGGAAGGGACTGGCTGCGTATTCAAAGGCTGCCGGAAAACGATTTCTGTTTGGCTGCTGTTCGCTCACGTCACAGGATGCCGCAGAAGGATGGAAAGCCGCTAGACGGATCGAACAAGACGGTTTTGTCCATAAAGAGTTTTCGGTACGACCGCATAAAGGATTCATTTGCGATAAAGAAGATGGAGGGGATGACGATACGGTTTCGCAATTACCCAAGCTATTCCTTACTTATTTGCGTTTCGGAGCGAAAGTCTGTAGCGAGCCCGCGATCGACCGCGAGTTTAAGACGATAGATTTTTTCGTTATTTTCGATTTAGAGGAGCTTCAAGACAATCACCGAAAACTATTCTTTGCGTAAATCTGACTTACCTCGCATTTCCCATTTCATTATTTCTTCAGGGTAGTCAAAACTTGCGCCGCGTTCTCGAGGGTTCGATGAACCGGACATTTGTCGGCAATTTCGAGAAGGCTCGTCCTTTGATCGGCGTCCAAATCGCCGATCAACCCAATTTCACGTACGAATTCATCAATTTTACTGGTTGCTGACTCACAGCTAAGGCAATCTTCAGCGTGGGATTTTTCGTGCGATACATGCACGTACACCTCCCTTAATTGCCATTTCTTCCTTTCGGCGTAAAGACGTAGAGTCATCGCCGTACATGCGGCGAGTCCGGCCGCTACGAGCTGATAAGGCGAGAAACCGAATGCATTCCCCCCAAAAGTCTCTGGCTCGTCTGATATAAGATAATGATTCCCAGCTCGTATACGTGTGGTAAATCTCTCGTTGCTGCCAAGGTACGCAACTATCTGACTTTGGGTGGAAAGTTCCTTATCGGCGTCAATGTCGGAATAGCGGTAGGCCCAGGCAGCGATCAGATGTCCAACATATGTGGCATCGGCTTTCTTCGAAAGAAGGTGATCGGCGCCGTCGAGAGAAACAAAACTTTTCGGATGAAACGCGGCCTTATAGAGAGTTCCCGCGTGATCGATATCTACTGTCCGATCTTGCGGAGAATGCATGAAAAGAAATGCTTTTCGCATCTCGTGGACCGCTTCTAGGAGAGTCTGATTTTCCAAATCATCGAGAAGCTGTTGTTTTATCACAAACGGCCGCCCCCCGATTGAGATTGACGCCGATCCTTTCTCGTTAATCTCGGTGATACGGTCGTTTAATAGGCATTTAACATGCTCAGGATCGGATGGCGATCCGATAGTTGCCACACCCTTGATTTCATCCAACCTGGCTGCGGCCAATAAACATGCCGCCCCGCCAAGCGAATGACCGATCATTACCGTTGGAGCTTGATAATTCTTCTTAAGAAATTCCGCAGCTGCGATCAAATCATCGACTGAGGTTGAGAAGTTAGTATTCGAGAAGTCTCCCTCGCTCTGCCCCAAACCCGTAAAATCAAAGCTTAAGACTCCAAACCCTTTGTCGGCGAGCGAAGAACTAATATGCCGGACGGCAGCAAAATTTCTGTTGCAGGTAAAGCAATGTGCAAAGATTGCAAAATTATGCGGCCGCCGATCAACGGGAAGTTCTATCGTTGCCGATAGTTTTATTCCTTCACGGTTTTCAAAACTGATTTTTTGAATAGACATCTTTCAATATTTGCTTTCGAAACTATCCTCTCGTAAAAGGGTGCGATAACGTCTTTTTATTCCATGAAAGATCGAAAACTCCGAACGCGACTTAAAGTGAGCGGAAATTAGTCTTGACGATTTTCTCTTTCGAAACTAGTTCCGACGGTGGACAGATTCTTTGCAAGACCCGCCGTTAAGAACGTCGAATTCCTATCTCAAGTTACGACTTGGATCTAAGAATAGATATCAGCCCAATTCAAAAGGTTGGTGCGAGGGTCGTGAGTTCAAATCTCGCCGTCCCGACCAATAAACATGGGGCTTTCGAAGAAATTCGAAAGTCCCCTTTTTGCGGTTTCCCCACAGCCACGAGAGAGCGGGTTGCTAAGCTGCTTGTTTGCTACATTTAAGACTCACCATCCCTCAGAAATCGATCTTTACATCATCGATATATATAAATATGTGCGGTGAAGATACTCGGTTTTACACCATTCAGCCAGCCGGCCTAAGCTTAACTGTGCCATCTTAGTTTGTTTTTCAAACAAACTTTGTGTACCTTTAGTTTGAAAATCCCTCTGCGCGGTAAATTAGATGAAAAAGATATATCTTCATGGAGCTAAAGATCAAATAGCTAGGCACAATACAATCCGCGACATAAATAAGCAGATCGTTCTGAATTATGTTCGTGCAAGGTCACCGATATCTAGAGCTGATATCGCCAGAGAAACTTCGCTGCAACGATCAACCGTTTCGGCGATTGTTGACAATCTAGCGATCGAAGGGCTGATAGAAGAGATCGGAACCGGCGATTCGACGGGCGGACGAAAGCCAACCTTACTCCGGCTGAGAACGGGAACTCCTGCAGTGATAGGCGTTGATGTGACACCACGCGAAACAACAGTTGTGCTTGCAGATCTGGCGGGCAACATCATGCATAAGGAAATGTTCCCGACGTCGCCGGATATTGGCTACATGAACGACCAGATTCTCTCAAAGGTTATCCGATTCGCGGAAGACAATGCCGGCATAGGGCTTGAAGTCGGAATCAGCATTCCGGGCATTGCGGATCAGCTTTCCGGCAGAATGGTATACATACCATATTTCCAGTGGTCGGACTGGAATATTGGCCAAAAGATAAGTGTAGCCACTGGACTCCCGGTGATAATAGACAACGATGCGAATGCGGTCGCTCTGGCTGAACTTTGGTTTGGGTCAGATGACATTAAGAAAACACGTAACTTTATAATGCTTTTGGTTGCCGAGGGTATCGGCACTGGGATAATAGTGGACGGGCAGGTATATCGCGGCGAGAGTGGGGCCGCTGGCGAATTCGGACATATGTTCGTCGGGGAAAACGCCCCAGTACCGTGTTCCTGCGGCCGCCGCGACTGCTGGGAGGCACATGCGTCGGAAAAAGCAATCATCCAAAGGTACGGGTCGATCAACGGTCACAGCGTTGCCCCAATAGACATCGATCGGTTTATCTCACTGGCAATGAACGGGGAACGGCAAGCAACAAAGGTTCTGAATGAAACCGCAAGATATCTCGGCATTGGCATATCAAATTTGATCATCGGCTTCAGCCCCGAGACTATTGTCGTTTCCGGCAGCATCGTAAAGGCATGGGATCTAATTAGCGACCAGATAAATGAGCTGGCGAAACGTAGCATTCGCCATGAGCTTGTGAGAACTAAGATTGTGCCCTCGGTTTTGGGGGATCAGCCAACGATATTAGGGTCGATCAGCTTAGTTTTGTCTCGTAAATTTGCTTCAGCAAATTAATTTCCAACCTTTTTCTCATTTTCCCCTCGTTTAATCTTGACATCATGTTTCGTTTATATTAAAACTTTGTTTGTTTAGACAACAAACAAAACGTCAATTCCAATTTTGGGTTTTTGCTTAGATTAGATTTAAGGTTGGCAGGCCGCTCGATTCACTCGGTGCCCGCGGTGTCGATCCAAATTAAGAGGTGATCAGTCGTATGAAAAATAGCAAACTGCAAACAATTAAAAGGATTGTCTTCCTGACGATCTCGATCTTGAGCCTTTCAATGCTCGGCATCTCCCAGACGGAGTCTGCCCGCATCTCGGGAACCGTCTCGGACGCTAACGGAGCAGCCCTAAGCGGAGCGACCGTCAGCGTTAAATCGCTAGGTACTGGTCGTGAGGTCAAAACCGTTACCAGCGGTGACGGATCGTATAGCGTTCTGTCCTTACAGCCGGGGCGATACCAAATAGAAATTGGTCAAGCCAATTTCAAAACCACGAAGCAAGAGGTGACCCTCGAGGTCGCTCAAAATGCCGACCTAAACTTCACGCTCGAAGCCGGTTCGGTTTCTGAGACGGTAACGGTAACGGGCGACATTCCGCAGGTCGATACCTCGACCTCCGCGATCAGCCAGGTTGTTAGTGGCCGGGAAGCTGTCGAACTGCCGCTCAATGGCCGCAATGTACTTGAGCTTGCGCGTCTTACGCCCGGCGTAACACAGGGAATACCTGCAGGTTTCGCATCGGGCGTTTCGGGCAACGCTGAAACCTATCGCGGTAGAAATACTGGCGGTGCGGCTATTTCGGTAAACGGCCAGCGTACGCAGGCTAACAACTTCCTGCTCGACGGCGTTGATAATAACGAGTCGCTCGTGAACACGATCAACGTCTTCCCTTCGGCTGAGGCGATTCAGGAGTTCCGTGTTCAGACCAGTGTTGCCAGCGCTGAGTTCGGACGCGGCGGCGGCGGCATCATCAACTCGGTCATCAAATCGGGTACGAACGAATTCCACGGCAGTGCATTCGGCTTTTTCCGCAATGACGGACGGGACGCTCGCGTGAGGTTTGAGAACGCTCGCAGAGATTTTAGGCGCGACCAGTTTGGAGCGACCATAGGCGGTCCGGTTTGGAAAGACAAAATCTTCTTTTTCACCGACTACGAGGGCCTTAACCAGGAACTTCCGGTCAGCCAGGATTTTGCTTCGGTTCCGACTGCGGGCTTTAGGACCGGAAATTTCTCGGCTCTTAACCAGCAGCTTCGCGACCCACTAACCGGACAAAACATATGTGTAACGGGAACGACGACCAACGGCATTCTCTGTACAAACGGAAACGGTGTCGCTTTCAACCGCGTTGACCTGCTGACAGGCAATCGACTCAATCCGGTGGGACTTCGCTACCTGCAAGCGTTTCCGCTGCCTAATTTTGCGACTAATCCGTTTCGTCAAAATTACCGTTCTACCCGAGACGAAGTCACGAATACCGACACATTCGATATCCGCGGCGACGCGGCGATAAACACGAATAACCAGATGTTCGGCCGCTACAGTTGGGGCAAGTTTCGTCAAACGACGACTTCACGACTGCCCGACCTGCCGGCAGGTTTCGGTTCGGGAACAAACCCGACCGACACTCGCGGAGCGGTCGTTGGTCTAAACTCCGTTCTCAGTGCGAAACTCGTAAACGAGTTCCGCTTACAGGTAAACCGCATCAGCTTTGGTTACACGCCTCCGTTTTTCGACCGAGCTATCTCGGCGGACCTCGGAATTCCTAACGCAAACCGCGACGCCAATCTCGGCGGCGGAGCCTTGATCGGCGGTTACAACGGCGACCTAGAGTACACCGGTGATTTTGGTCCTTATCTCGTTCCTCAGACCACCTACCAGATCGTCGATAGCATGAGCTACACGACCGGTGCACACACGTTCAAGTTCGGCGGCACCATCCTTCGTCGCGACGTTGCTCTTTATCGCCCAAACCGCGGTAAAGGTTACTTTTTCCTGATCGGAAACGGCGACCCGACGCAGTGCGGCAACGCAGCGTCGACAGGGTTTGAGCAGGCCGATTTGCTAATTGGTTTTGTCTGTAATTATCAAATCGGCCCTCCATTTGGAACGGTTGGAACCCGCAACTGGGAAAACGGTTTCTTTGCTCAGGACGATTGGAAAGTTAACAGCAAACTGACAGTGAATCTCGGCCTTCGCTACGAGTACTTTACCAATCCGACCGAAATGTACGGCCGACAGGCGAATTTTGATCTGACTTCAGGCCGCTTACTCGTTGCGTCTGACAATAAAGACTCACTGACCGAGACTGACAGAAACAACTTCGGCCCGCGTATCGGGTTTGCATATGACCTCAACGGTAACGGCAAATCGACGATACGCGGCGGTTACGGGCTGTTTTACTTCCTCGATCGAGGCGGTATCGACAATCAGCTGGCGCAGAATCCGCCGTACAGTGGTTTCTCGCAGTTCAACTACACGGACGGCGTACGCATCACGCTTTCGGGCCGCTGTGCGAACAACACGCTCGATTCGCGTAACTGCACCGGAGCTTTGCCGCTCGGCAGCGTTTCGGACGTCAATCTCACGAATCCGCAGAACGTCACGGTCCTCGCGATCAAACCGGATAACAAAACGTCGAACATTCATCAGTTCAATATTCAGTACCAACGTCAGTTGACGGACGACACAGCATTCAGCGTTGCTTACGTAGGTACTCGCGGGCGCAACCTTAGCCTTTATTACAATCTGAACGGCAACGTTCGCGAGACGGGAACGAGTGCACCATGTCCGAATGGCCGAACGACCGCTCCGTGCTACACCAACGGCGGCCGGGTCAACGTTCGCGACGACAATGGTAAGTCGCAGTACGATTCGCTTCAGCTTCAGTTGAACCGCCGGTTCTCGAATAGTTGGCAGTATCGTCTCGCTTACACGTACTCAAAAACAAAAGATAACGGTGAAGGGGCCTTCGATAGCGTTGCCGACCTCAACCTTAACTTCCTTGAGCCGTTCGCGACTTCGCGTCTCGATTTCCCGCACGTCTTTTCGTTTGAAACGGTCTATGAAATTCCGTTCGGACGTGGACGAAAATACGGTGCCGATTCCAGCAAAGCGGTTGATCTAATACTCGGCGGATGGCAGATCAACGGCATTTTCCGTGCACAGAGCGGCCAGACGTTCGACGTTCGTCGTGACGGCGTTCGAGTCGATCTCGTCGGGGATCCGTACGCCGGGAATTTTGATGCGTTTTCTAGCAATCAATATTTGAACCGAGCGGCTTTTCAAAATGCTCAGGCGGGGCGATTCGGCAATCTCGAAAGGAACAGCCTACGCGGGCCGTCGGGAACGCAAATGAATTTTGGACTTCTTAAGGACTTCGGAATCACGGAGCGCGTCAAGCTTCAATTCCGCGGCGAGGTCTTCAACTTGTTCAACACCGCGTTTTTAACGCCGCCGAATACCGATCTGAACAATACGAGTACATTCAATGGCTTCGGTACCATCCGATCGACCTATGCATTTACTAATCGCCAGATTCAGTTCGGAGCACGTCTTCAATTCTAGGCTTCGTTAAAGATAGCAACGAAAACTAAAGTTGTTGTTTTACAGGGCGTGAAACATAATGTTCTCACGCCCTGATCTTCCTCGGTTAGATAGAATGCGAATTGTGACATTCATAACCATTTGCGGTCTGGCCGCCCTGGCTGCGGTCGCGCAGATGCCCGTCCCTTCCAGCGGGTCGCTCAAGCGGATCGAGCAATTCAAATCAAAATTTGTCGACGCACGAAACGTGGATGTCTGGCTGCCCGCCGGATATAAATCGTCGAAGAAGTATGCTGTTCTCTATATGCACGACGGCCAAATGCTTTTCGACGCCGCAACCACGTGGAATAAGCAGGAATGGAAGGTCGATGAGGTCGCTGGAAAACTGATCGGCGAACGCTCGGTTGCAGATTTCATTGTAGTCGGCATCTGGAACAACGGCGAATATCGGCATTCCGAGTATTTTCCCGAGAAAGCATTGGGTTTTCTACCGCCGGAAACGCGAGAGGCGATTATCAAGGTATATCTGAAGGGAAAGCCTCGAGCGGATGATTATTTAAGGTTCATCACGTCTGAACTGAAGCCATTTATCGACAAGACCTTTTCGACCCGTAAGGACATAAACAATACGTTTATCATGGGTTCGAGCATGGGCGGGCTTATTTCGATATACGCACTTTGCGAATACCCGGATGTATTTGGCGGGGCTGCGGGCATCTCGACTCATCTGCCGTTGATCTCGACGGCGCCGACCGATCTCGACGTCAACCTGATCGCCGCCAGTTTTCGGACGTATCTGGACCAATCGCTGCCAAAGGGCAACACGCGGCGGATCTATTTCGATCACGGCGATCAAACTCTCGACGCGTTGTATCCGCCGCTGCAGAAAAAATTAGACGCCGTCATGACCGCGCGGAACTACACCAAAAAAAATTGGGTCACACGCGCGTTTCCGGGAGCAGATCATTCGGAAGTATCTTGGGCAAAGCGGCTCGACATACCTATCAGGTTCTTGATGGGAAAATGATGTCGACCCCACGAACCTAGCGGGCACCGCAAACTCCGGGAAGAATCGCGGACCGACCGATTAGCCCGCTGCAGATTTAATGTATGTCGAAAAAACTCGAAAGAGCCTCCGGCCTTATACTTCACCCGACGTCGCTTCCGGGTCGCTTCGGCATTGGTGATCTTGGGCAGTCCGCGATGGATTTCATCGATTTCCTGACGGCGGCAGGACAGACGTATTGGCAGATATTGCCGCTTGGTCCCACCGGATACGGTGATTCGCCATATCAATGTTTTTCAGCGTTTGCCGGCAATACTTTGCTAATCTCTCCCGAGAAGCTGATCGAAGACGACCTGATAACGAAATCCGATCTCGCTGATACCCCGGATTTTAGCAACCACAAGGTCGAATACGGAAGCGTTTACCGATGGAAAAACAAAATTCTAAAAAAGGGGTTTGAAGGTTTTCACCACGTTACGAGTGTCGATCTACGCGGGCGGTTCGAGCGGTTTATGCAGGAAAACAGTTCCTGGCTTGACGATTACGCTCTCTACCGGGCAATCAAGGCCGACAACGATCAGCGTCCATGGTACGAATGGGCCGATAAGCAGAAGCTCCGCGATACCGAATCGCTAATAGCCGCATCCGAGAGGCTATTTGAACAAATACAGGCGGAGAAGTTTTATCAGTTTCTATTCTACCGTCAGTGGAAAGCGGTAAAGGACTATGCGGCTCAAAGTCACGTCAAGATCATCGGCGACATTCCGATCTTCGTTGCTCTCGATTCCAGCGATGTTTGGTGCAATCAGGCCCAATTTAAATTAAATAAGGACGGTTCGGCGAAAGTCGTCGCGGGCGTTCCACCCGATTATTTCTCAAAGACCGGCCAGCTCTGGGGCAACCCGATTTATAACTGGGACGCAATGCAACACGACGGTTTTCGGTGGTGGGCAGCGAGGATGTACGCAACTTTGCGACAGGTGGATATCGTCCGCGTGGATCATTTTCGCGGGTTCGCTGCTTCATGGGAAGTTCCGGGCGGCGACGAAACTGCGGAAGACGGCCGATGGGTGGACGTGCCGGGCAAAGAGCTTTTTTCGACGCTCCAGAACAGTCTCGGCGAGCTTCCCGTGATCGCGGAAGATCTCGGCGTGATAACGCCGGATGTTGAAGAACTCCGCGATGGGTTCGGTTTTCCGGGTATGCGGATTCTTCAGTTCGCATTCGGTGGCGATGCCAAGAACCACGACCTGCCACATAACTACATTAAAAATTGCGCCGCCTACACGGGAACGCATGATAACGACACAACCGTCGGCTGGTGGCTCTCGCAGGCCGGAGCCGGTTCGACCCGTGACGATGCCGATATCAGCCGCGAACGCGAGTATAGCCTGAAATACCTGGATTCGAACGGCGAAGAGATCCATTGGGACATGATCCGGGCTGTCTGGGCGTCGGTTGCTGACACGGCGATGGCCCCGGTCCAGGACATCCTCGGTATTGGCACAGAAGGAAGAATGAACCTGCCCGCCTCAACCGGCGGCAACTGGCAATGGCGACTCGCGGATGGCTCGCTAACCGACAAGCTAACTTTGAGATTGAGGGAGTTAACGGAGATTTATGGACGTACGAAATAAGAGTTTATATGTACCGCGGCGAGAGATCTTAGGAATGTTGGAAAACTCTCGTTTCCTCATCGCCCTCTCTGCGTCTCTACGCCTCTGCGGTTTAATCTTCCTATACACCCTCGGGACGATCGCTCAATCAGTCGAAAAAGTTGAGCCACCGAACTGGTGGGCAGGGATGACGATCGATCCAGTTCGGGTGATGCTTCGCGGTAAAGATCTGAAAGGTGCTCGTGTAACGGTTCCGGCAGGAAGCGGGCTTGCGGCGAGCAATTATAAGTATAGCGAGAATGGTCATTACCTTTTTGTTGATCTAACGATCGCTCGGACCGCAAAGATTGGCGTTCAGAAGCTGACAGTTGTTGGAGCAAAGGGGCGGGCGAGTTTTGATTTCGAAATAAAGTCGCGGCCGAATCCGGCGGGAAAATACGGTGGATATTCAACGGACGACGTGATCTACCTCATCATGCCCGACCGATTCGCCGACGGTGATCCGTCAAACAATGACCCGGCGATCTCGCGTGGCCTGTTTGATCGCTCGAAAACTCGCCGCTATCACGGCGGCGACCTACAGGGAATCATTAACAAACTGCCGTACCTTAAATCGCTCGGCGTAACTGCGATATGGACGACGCCAATCTATGACAATGCCAACAGGCTAGATGAAAAAGAGGTCTACGACGGCGAGAAAACGACCGGCTATCACGGTTACGGTGCGGTCGACATGTACAACACCGAAGAGCATTTTGGCGACATCGCGAAGCTCAGAGAGCTAACCGACAAGGCTCGTTCAATGGGCATCAAGATGATTCAGGACCAGGTGGCGAACCACACCGGTCCTTATCACGTCTGGGCCAGCGATCCGCCGACGCCGACGTGGTGGAACGGAACCCTCGATAAACACCTTTCGAATAACTGGCAAAAATGGACGACGATGAATCCGCGGGCGACCTACCAGACACAGCGGCGCAATCTCGAGGGCTGGTTTATTGACGTGCTGCCTGACTTTAACCAGGACGACCCCGAAGTCGAAAAGTACATCATTCAAAACAGCATTTGGTGGATCGAGGAGATCGGTTACGACGCTGTTCGTATGGACACGCTGCCGCATGTGCCGCGCAGTTTCTGGTCAAAATGGGGCTCAGCACTGAAGCGGCAATATCCTAAACTCAATATCCTCGGCGAGCTATACGATGGTGACCCGGCATTACTAGCTTACTTTCAAAGTGGAAGAAAAGGGCATGACGGCATCGATACCGAGATCGATACGCTTTTCGATTTCACGGTTTTCTATGCACTTCGCGATGCTTTTGCGAAAGGCGGATCGATCCGTTCAGTGTCACAGGCGTTTGCCCGCGACTGGCTTTATCCGCGGCCTGAGGTGCTCACGACATTTCTCGGAGTGCATGACATGCTCCGTTTCATGAACGAGTCGGGCGCAACGCATGACGGCCTGAAACTCGCCCAGACGCTCGTGATGACCTCGCGCGGTACTCCGATCTTGTATTACGGCGACGAGATCGCCATGCCGGGAGGCGGCGACCCGGATAATCGAAGGGATTTTCCCGGGGGTTTTCCGGCTGATGGTATCGACAAATTTGCCGCATCGGGACGGTCCTCAGCGGAAAAGGATGTTTGGAATCACCTCGCCAAGCTTGGCCGACTCCGTCTGGAACTCGAACCGCTCCGACGCGGCAAATCGCTTGACCTGCTCGATGAGGAGCAGCAGTTGGCTTACGCACGTGTAACTGAGAAACAGGCTGTGATCGTCGTCTTCAATAACGACACTAAGCCTGCGGAGGTTAGCTTTGACGTTTCCATGATCAAACCGATCGGGCCCGCCGCAAAGCTTAGCTCGGTCCTTGGGGCAGCAGGCGATGTCACGGTCCAAAAGGGAATAGTTAAATTTACAATGCCAGCCCGCTCGTCCGTGATTTTGACGTCGAGGTAACGAAACGGGAGGACTGCCCTCCATCGAACTAAAACGACTGATATGGAAAACAAACCAAAACTGACATTTTGGCAGATATGGAACATGAGTTTCGGGTTTCTCGGAATTCAGTTCGGCTGGGGATTGCAGATGGCGAACATGTCGCCAATCTACAAATACCTAGGCGCTGAGGAGAGTTCGCTTCCATACCTTTGGCTCGCGGGTCCGCTGACCGGCCTGATCATTCAGCCGATCGTGGGCGCAATGAGCGACCGGACATGGACGCGGCTTGGGCGCCGGCGACCCTTTTTCCTGGTAGGTGCGATTGTCGCGAGCATTTGTTTGATCTTGATGCCAAATTCGTCCGCATTATGGATGGCCGCAAGTTTGCTGTGGATAATGGACGCGTCGATCAATATCACGATGGAGCCGTTCCGGGCGTTTGTCGGCGATAAACTGCCCGAGGAACAGCGCACGCTCGGATTTGTGATGCAGTCGTTCTTTATCGGCATCGGCTCGACGCTCGCAAATGCTCTGCCCTACATCCTGACCTTTCTCGGCGTAGTCGGCGTGATGAAGAGCGGCATCCCGTATTCGACCCTTATTGCATTTATCGTCGGAGCCGTCGCTTTCTTGCTAGCCGTGCTCTGGACGGTTTGGACGACGGATGAATTCCCGCCCGAAGACATCGAGAGTTTTCGCAAAAAGAACGCCGAGGGCAGCATCGTTGGCAACATTTTCCATGAGATAGCCGAAGCGTTTCGCGACATGCCGACGACGATGAAGCAGCTTGCAATCGTACAGTTTTTCACGTGGTTTGCCTTGCCATTCATGTGGCAATTTTACGGGCTGACCGTCGCGAGGCACGTCTTTGGCTCGGTCGATGACAAATCTGATCTATTTAAGCAAGGCACGGAATGGGGCGGCGTGTGTTTTGCGATCTATAACCTCGTCTGCTTCCTCGTCGCCTTCGCGATCCCGCCGCTCGCCGCAAAGATCGGCCGCAAAGGCGTTCATATGCTCTGCCTGACTTGCGGCGGCCTCGGTCTTATCTCAACCTACTTTGCCGGAAATCCGTATTTCCTCTGGCTCGGAATGGCCGGTGTCGGCATCGCGTGGGCCTCGATCCTTTCAATGCCCTACGTCATTCTCGCCGGAGCGATCAAACCGGAACGAATGGGCGTTTACATGGGCGTTTTTAATCTTTTCATCGTAATTCCACAGGTCGTTCAGAGTTTCCTAACACCGCAGATTTATAAATCGGTATTAGCCGACAACCCTTTGAATGCGGTCATGCTCGGCGGCATCTCATTACTCGTCGCGGCGGTAAGCGTTCTGATCGTAAAAGATATAGGTGCAACGAAGATCGAGGTTGTTTCAGGTGGAGGGCATTGAGATTCAAGGAGGGCTTTTTCCGATGCGTTTCTGTTTGTTTATCACTGTGTTGTTTCTTGCCGGTGATGTAACCGGGCAGATCCCGTGTCCGTCCGATCTCACGATAGTTCCCGGCCGCGTAGTCGTAACACCGCCAAAGCTTAAAGATCCGGTCGCGCTAAAAAACATTCGCCAAGCTACCGCTCTTCTCGAGCAGTCGGTTAAAGGATTTACCGGCGGCGAAGCAAGAATTTACTCGAGCGACTTCGAAAAAACCGACACCGCAAACGGCAAATATCAAATGTACGAGGTCGCCATGTATTTCCTGAAATACGAATGTGTCGGGGGCGTCGTAAAGCCGGAGGCTGCAACCGACCTTTGGGTTTACTTCAGCTTTAATCGCCTGCCATTTTTTCAGAGCAACAACACCGTTGGTTACACGCTCAAAAGCGGGCAGGAGATGTATTACTCCAAGTATTCGTTGGGTGAAAGGTATAAAGGTTTTCCGCTGCTTTCCCCGCTTCACCACTCGAATGGAAAGGCCGTTTGGATGTCGGAGCCTGAACGGCTGCCGCTGCGAGGCGTGACGCAGGCAGAGATTCTGCCGGCGTACCGCGAATCGTTTTTTAAGAATCGCGATGAAACAATAAAACGGCTCGAAGCTAGTCTCGCGACCGAACAGCGTGACATCGCCCGGATCGAAAGCAGCACGAACAGCCCCGCTGACAAGGAACGGAGCCGCAAGGCGCTTCTCGATTCAAATGCCAACTCGCGAAAGACCGTGGAAACAGCGAAGGCTGAAAAAGCCACCTGCGAAGCCGAAATCCGAACGGCCCTGTCTAAACCAACTGCAAGTGATCCGGCATTCGTCGAGTTTGTAGATTACTACTGCAAACCCGACAAGGTGTTCATCGACCGCTCGAATTCCCGGGCAAAGGCCGTCACGGCTTTTGACGACGCATTCTTCGACCAGACAAAACCGGCGGGCGCGGCCCAGTTCATCGTCATTTATTGGAGACCGGAAGTCGGTTCGCGTTTCCCGATCAAGAGGGAGTTTACGCAGAGATTCGAGGAAGGGTTTGATTTCAACGCCGCCCGGGCAATGCTCGGCAAATAGTCTTTATGAAGAATCGAATATTTGGTTTAGCGATCGCTATTAGCTTACTGTCGTGGGTTGTTTTCGGCCAGCAGCAGCCGTCGCGTAATGTTTCCAAGGAAACCGCGCGCATCTCGCAGGATTGGATTCGCGACGCCGTTATTTATCAGATCTGGGAGCGGGCGTATTCGCAGAAAGGCGACTTCAATTCGATCACCGCCGATCTCGACCGCCTCAAAACGCTCGGGGTCGATGTGCTCTGGTTGATGCCCATTCACCCGATCGGCCAAGCGAAGAAGAAGGGTAGTATCGGCTCACCCTATGCCGTACGCGATTATTACGGTGTCAATCCGGATTACGGCACGCCAGCCGATCTCAAACGACTCGTCGCCGAGGCTCATAAACGTGGGCTGAAAGTGATCATCGACATCGTCGCCAACCACACCGCCTGGGACAACAATCTTATAAAATCGAATCCTGAATTTTACCTCAAAAACAACAAAGGCGAGATCGTCCCGCCCGTCGCAGATTGGGCAGATGTCGCGGGGCTCGATTATCGCAAACCCGAGGTTCGGAAATACATTATCGAGAACCTAAAAAGCTGGATTCGCGACTACGACCTCGACGGTTTTCGCTGCGACGTAGCTCTGTTTATCCCGACCGATTTTTGGGAGCAGGCCCGTGCTGAGGTCGATAAGATTAAGCCGAACACAATCTGGCTAGCCGAGGCCGAAAAGCCCGATCTGCTCGTAAAAGCCTTTGATCTGGATTACGGCTGGGAGTTCCACCACGCAATGGACGGTGCAATTCACGGAGCGATCCCGGCGTCATCGGTTCGAAAAGTCTGGGAAGATCAGCAGGCGGTTTTCCCGAAAAACGCGGTCCGCATGCGTTTCTCAGACAATCACGACGAACGCCGTGCGATCGCCCGTTTTGGTGAAAAAGGCGCTCTTGCGGCCCAAGCCCTAGTGTTCACGATGGACGGCGTGCCGCTTGTTTTTAACGGTATGGAGGTTGGCGACACGACCGAATCCGGCTGGCCCGCACTGTTTGAGAAAATGCCGATCTTTTGGGACACGAAGGCCCGCAGGCCGGAATTTCCTCGTTACTACAAGGAAATGATCGCTCTGCGCAAAAGCTCAAACGCTCTCCGCCGCGGCGATCTCAACTGGCTGCGAAACTCCGACGAAAACCGCGTCCTCACATTTTCGCGCAAAGCTGAAAACGAAGAGCTGCTCATCGCCATCAACATGACAAACGCCGCGTTCTTCGGCTCCGTCGAGGCGGCGGGAAATTACGAAGAGATCACTCCGTACTACGGCGACCCAATGCCGCCTGATGATGCGAAGGCGAAAAAGGCGGCCAGCGCAAACGTCGGATTACCGACGCTGCATCTCGACGGGTTTAAATTTCGGATATTTAGAAAGAAGTAGGAATTTTAACCAAAAGAGGTAAACGCAAAAGTAAGAAAATGAAAGTATTTACAACGAAGTTGGTCTGGTTCTCCTTTGCGTCTCTGCTCCTTTGCGTCTTTGCGTTAAAAACGAACGCGCAAACTACGGCACCTGGCGGGCCCGGGAAAGACGCTCAGTGGGCGACCGCCGGGAAACAGGCAGTCGGCTCGTCCGCCACGCTCGAAAGCAAGGTATGGTTCACGCTCGCTCAAGGTGTGATGACTGAGGTTTATTATCCTGACGTCACAGTCGCGAACGTTCACCTGCTGCAATTCGTCGTCGTCGATCCGAAGACAAAAAGGGTCGAGACCGAGCAGTATGACGCGATTCACGAGATCAAAGTCCTGCGGCCCGATTCGCTGACTTTCCAGCAGGTGAATACGGCGAAGTCGGGGAAGTGGAAGATTACGAAGACCTACACCGTCGATCCTCAAGAGCAAACACTACTGATATCAGTAAATTTTTCCGGACTTTCCCGGGAAATATACCTTTTCTATGATCCCTCTCTTGCGAACAGCGGCATGGGAGATTCGGCGTATGACGATGCCGGCATTCTGTTCGCAAAAGACGACAAACACGCGTCGGCGATAGTTTGTGTTAAATGCAAATTTGATTCGATTTCTCACGGTTACGTAGGAACAAGCGATGGCTTAGCAAGATTAACTGAGTCTGGAAACTACTCTCGATACGACAAAGCCGGAGTTGGAAACGTTGTTGAAATCGCTCGTATCGACGCTAAAAATTTCGCATGGTCAAGCGTTAAGTCTATCAACTTTGATCTTGCTTTAGCTCTTGGTACCGATCCATCTCAAGCCCAGCGTTCAGCCGGCCGATCAGTCGCTAAAGGCTTCAATCGATCCCTATGGGAATATGAAAAAGGCTGGGCTGATTATTTAAAAACTCTCCCTAAAGTCGATCCAAAACACCAAGCGCAGTTCAACATGGCGGCGATGCAGTTGAAGATACTTGAGGATAAGACCGCGCGTGGGGCGAATATTGCTAGTTTGACGGTGCCGTGGGGCGGTGGTGAGAATGCCAATGAGAATAACGTCGGCGGCTATCATCTGGTTTGGTCGCGTGATCTTTATCAGGTTTTTACGACGTTTTTGGCTCTTGGCGACAAGGCGGCGGCTGAGCGGGCTTTGGATTTTTTGCTGAAGGTGCAGCAGAAGCCGGATGGGAGTTTTCCGCAGAATTCGTGGCTTGACGGGCGGCCGTTTTGGACTTCTCTGCAGATGGACGAGGTAGCGTATCCGCTAATAATGGCGTGGCAGCTTGGGCGTTTTGACCGTGCGACTTATGAAAATCACCTGAAAAAAGCGGCCGATTTTATCATCAAAAACGGCCCCGCGACGCCGCAGGAGCGTTGGGAAGAGGAATCCGGCTATTCGCCATCGACTATCGCCGCCGAGATCGCAGGCCTTGTCTGTGTCGCCGACATTGCAAAGCGAAACGGCGATACGGCCTCGGCCGCAAAATACTTAGCAACCGCGGACAATTGGCAAGCGAACATTGAAAAATGGACCGCCACAAAAACCGGCAAATACGGCGACGGCAACTATTATCTTCGCATCACCCAAAACGGCAAGCCCGACGCCGGCGAAAAGATCGAGCTGAATAATGGTGCGGGCACTTTCGATGAACGCGACATCGTCGACGCCGGCTTCCTAGAACTCGTCCGCCTCGGCCTCAAACCGGCCGATGACCCGCTGATCGCAAAATCAGTAAAGGTTATTGATCAGGTGATCAAGGTCACAACGCCAAATGGCGAAGGATTTTACCGCTACAACAACGACGGCTACGGCGAAATGGACGACGGTCGGCGGTGGAATTGGGACGGGAAATATACGGGGAAAGGACGTTTGTGGGTTTTGCTGTCCGGCGAACGCGGCCAATATGATCTCGCGGCATGTGCCTTGGCGGCCGTACGGTTTGATTACAGGTGCAACGCCGCTCGCAATCGGCTCGCTCATATGGCCGCGTTCGCCAACCAAGGCCTCATGATTCCCGAACAGGTCTGGGACAAACCCGATCTAAAATCGCCCGACAAACAATTCGTCCCCGATCTAAAATTTGGCGAAGGCACCGGTTCCGCGACGCCGCTCGCATGGTCGATGGCACAGTTCATTCGCCTCGCGATTAATATCAAAGCCGGAAAAAATCTCGACACGCCGCAGATCGTTCGCGAACGGTACGTCCAAAGGAGTAAGAAACTTCAATAAGGCTGGATCATTAGTGCGTATTCTCGACGAATTAGTTATTAAAGCCTTTCTGGGGGCCGAATGGGTTACGGAATCCCGAAGGCCCCATCACAAGGGCGGACCGAAAGATGGCTAAATACTCACCGACAGCCAGTTATGTCGGTAACCTGTTTAATGAAAAAGAGTTCTCATCCGCGCATTTATTAGCAATTGTGACTATAACTACGAATCTTTATCTCTATTCACGGATAACGGGAAAAAGCTAACGGCCTAGGCGGTTCATTCTCCTCGATTCGTGTGGGTCAAATACAGCTTGTAATACCCCGAACGCCTATAATCAGGCAATCATGGAAAAGCGAAAGGTAAAGCTGTACGGCCTGGCCGCACCATTGATATCAGCAACGGATCTAGTCTTAGACCCAACAAGACCAAACGAGATCGATTGGGAAAAGATACTCTCAGCAGCCACGGCCAAGCTGCTCGAAAAACACAAAAACAAAAAGAGGAACTAAACCAAAACCGAAAACCCGTAGATAAAATGAATCAAGTTGTCCAACCTCAACATCTTTACGTACCCTACAGTTGTATCAAAGGCCACTAAACGGCACGGTGCCGATACATGTACAGATCCACGAACTGACAAGTTGAGAGTGTCGTAGAGAGAAAAATCGAGATATAGTTGTTTGATCCAAATGTCGAACTCTACGCGTTTACCTTTGGCTGAGTGAAACGACCTTCTTAGCCGGAATCTAGGACTTTTGCTTTCAAAATCAAGAGAGATTTGCAACGTCCCGCGCCGGCTTTCTTGGTGTGTTAACAATCCACAATAACTTCGATGATGGTGTTTCATGACATTTGTGGCCCAGAAATATCACAAAATAACACACCGACAAAATAGAGTTAATTTCGATCAGAATGTGTTATCGTCTTATCCTCGCCAAGGCATATTTGTCGACGTTTCCAAGAGGAATAATCTACATAAGTTGGTTGCAGGATGGTTGCACTTTTCCCTACGTATAACCGATCAGACATTGTGAATTTTAGACAAAATGCCCATTTCTAATGTGTTTTGAGCAATTGTGAGAACTTATAATTGACCCTCAGGTTGGTTGGGGTGCGAGAGGTCGTGAGTTCAAATCTCGCCGTCCCGACCAATAAACATGTGGCTTTCGATGAATTTCGAAAGTGCCATTTTTCGTGGTTTCCAAATGGCCTCGAGAGGGCGGGTTGCTAAACCTCTTGATTGCCACATCTATGATCCTTGCAGTCGATTCGTCGAAGCTCTCGACAAGCTTATCCTCTATCTGACGACGGGCGTGTCCGGCGACTGTGCCACCATTCGACGAATTTGGTCTTCGTCGGAGTCCAGCCGTTCGTGATGATCTCTTGTACCGCCTTGACCAAACCGCCGAACCCGACGATAAACACCACAACCACGCCGATCAGCCCGATCAGGTCAGTAAACGAATAGCCGAATAATTCGATCATTAGGAGATGCATGGATTAGTTAGAAATTGATCTTCGTTCCCGCGTATGCACCGCCGACAGCTCCGAGACCGAGGCCCGCAGCGAGGTACCATTTACGCTGGGATTTGTATTTACGGACAGAGAATTCCAGTTCACCTATACGCTGGCGATCTAACGCGGCCTGGTCTTTGTACGCGGCATTAGCTTTCAGCAGCTCGGCAATGCGGCCGCCCTGGATCTCGTCGGAGCGTACCTTTTCGGATTCGTAGAGCTTCTTCCAGTCAGCGGATGATTGCTGCCAGCCCGCCGATTTCCGCTGCTCGTCCTCGAAGGCGGTCTTGTAAAACTCTCGCTCGGCCGCGATCTTCTGAAGCTGCTGTAGATCGGCCAGCGGGATCGAGACGGTCTCCTGCGCAGATATGTCGACGCTAAATACACATGCAAGAAATGTGGCGATAAGAATGGATTTACGTACATATCAACTTCCTGGACTTCCGAGACTTCCTACACTTCCCGGACTCTCTATGGCTGTGCCCAACACTCTCCGCAGAATTCCTTCGACAGCGGACGCCCGGCTTTCCTCGCGGCGTCGCACGTGCCGCAGATCACCGCCGGAGCGGTGGACTGGGCATCGATCGCGGCGATCGTTTGCTTTAGCTCGATCTCACGCAGACGGGCCCTTTCGTTAAACTCGGCGATACGCCGGCGATCGTTCGCCGTGATCTCGGCCGCGAGATCTTCGTTTTGCTTTTTGAGGAGATCGTTGACGCTTTAAGCCGTTGTTGTTCGGCCTCGGCCTTTGTGGCCCGGATCAGGTTTTCGTCTCGTTGTTTGAGGTATTTTGATTCGGCCCAGGTGTCGCCTTTGGTTACGCCGAGATAGAAGACGAAAAGCAGGACCGCGATGATCACAGCACCAAACGCCAGAAACGCCACCGTCTTCGTGCGCGGCGACTGACTGACAAATCGATCTATTGGCTCATGCAGATTCACGGTATATAGGAATACCGCGAGACTGACCTTTATTGTTAGGTCATCGTAAGTTTAAGTATAGCTTTGGTAAAGAGCCTAGTTGGCCTAATCGCAACCATCGCTAGAGCTAACCGGACTTAAAGAAAAGCTCATCTCCAAGACTCGTCCGTCTCGCTCTTGTGCAACAATTCCTAATGAAGGATATTCGAGATACTCGACGCTGCCATCTGGATCTTCGACAACGCGGGAACTACCAGCGTCGCCCGGGCATTCGACAAATCGATACCGCTTCCGAATATAACCCTTACCGTACTCGTCGATTAACTGCGTGACAGTGGCGGCACGTGGTGCGATGATTATATCGGTTATGACGCCTTTTAGATCGGTTCGGACAATCATCCTCCCGGCAAAGACACCGGTGATCTCAAATTCATCAAAAGTCGGAGATCCGCCCGAACTTTGCTTCTGACTTGGGCGGTCAGCCATTGAGTCGTATGTCGAGAGCGGTTGTCCATAGATCTCAATGACTTCTCTCCTAAGACTCTTCCCAAGGATTAACTTCTGAAACATCCCGGACTTAGGCGTCTCCGTTGTTTGGTAGCGTTGAGAAGTAACATCCTTTTGAATGTCAGATGTTGAAGCCGTAAACTCGCATCCAGTTTGAACGATAACAGAACAACCAGTAAGAATTAGAAAGGTCAATCTAACCACCCTCATTGAATCCATAATTAACACTCCAATTTCGTACAATCTTCCGCGATTCTAAAACGCAAAATCTCTAAACCCGGGCGGGCACGGAGAATTTAAGAAATTCTCCGGGTTCACAGGAAGTCCGTTTTTACGGATCTCAAAATGAAGATGTGCTTCGCTAGCCTGTTGGTTCCACGCGTTCCCAGATTGCCCCGATGTTCCTAGTATTGTTGTCGCATGCGTACCGGCCGCTCGCAAACCTTTGGGGCTTCCTTTAGGCAAACCAAAAGTAGTACTCATATGAAGATAATGCGAGGTATACCCTCCACCGTGATCTACTGTAATATTTAAGCCAGTGCCTGATCGGTCAGTAACATTTCCTGCAACGGTTTTTACGGTTCCAGGAGCAAAAGCGAAGATACTGCTTTTACCGACGCTGATATGTCGGTTCCTTCGTGTGAGTATACCCGACCCGTTTTTTCACTCACACGGCGAGCACCAAAATGACCACGTCCTCTGTCACCCGGTCGAAGTTCCCCGTGCTTTCCCGAATTTGCGGCATTGATTCCCCTCCCGCCGGTCACTGGATTTATACCACACTTCTCCGGATCGGGAGGTTGCCCTGTTTGAGTGCTGACCCCACCTCCGCCCCCTACACAAATTGTATACATTCCTTCTGTGACCCTAATACTTACTCATTTCCTGTCAGGCCGGCGATACTTGAAGTATGGCGTGAGTTCAGTTTCGTTGGTTTTGATAGGCTCTTTTGAGTAGACGATTGGTTATCATTGTCAAGCAGAGCTTTCGCCTGCATCGCAGCGGCTTCGTCGAATACGGTGTATTCGAAACTTGTTTGAATTTTCTTGTGTCCGGCCCCCTGTTGGGCGAGTTTGTCTGAGTATCCCAATCTGCTGAGTCGTGTGACCCAATCTCTACGGAGATCACGAAGTCTTAATTCGGGCATGCCAGCAGCAATTCGGACGATGTTCCAAGACTTTTTATAGGTAGTATGCGGAAAGATAAGATTATCAAGATCTGCAGAGTGGCCTTTAGTGATATTCTTTGACCGCTTGAGAAATTCCCAGAGCTCAACAAATGCAAGCTTCATCCGTTCAGTGATGACGGCTAATCGTTCTTCGCGAAACTTTCCTTTTAGCGAAATCAGTCGCGTTAAGTCTCGGATCGAACCATCTTCATTAATTACATCCTTCCATCTAATCGGTTCATACATGTTTTTTGATTCACTGTAATCATTCACCGGATAAAGCTCATTTGGGCGCGCACCGGAATCCCGAAGGGACAGAATAAGGCTGAATAAACGGGGGGCAGTTGCGGATGTCAGCAGCTTACGAGCCTCCGCGAGAAGTCGATCTTCCTCGACTGAGGTGATTGTTACGGTTCTGCGACGCTCGAGGGATTTCTCTACGAATCCGTC